>Ga0316203_1000290_pt1 | contig 72938 bp, 97 predicted proteins | sample 6monrhotite_MG_FD_204940 | JGI IMG/M metagenome (GOLD analysis project Ga0316203, IMG submission 204940) | Microbial mat bacterial communities from mineral coupon in-situ incubated in ocean water Damariscotta River, Maine, United States -... | ecosystem: Environmental > Aquatic > Marine >... | reverse complement strand
GCCCCACTCCCCCCCGTAGATACTCCGATCGCATCAAGGACACTTCCCCCGACATCGCTGAGCAACCCAGTCAACTGCCCGACTAATCCGCCCACCGCCCCCGACACCGAATCTCGCATGATCCGCGTGAGCGCAGACTTAAACACCCCACCAAATGTGTTGGTGCCCGCGATGACTCCGTCAAATGCCTGTCCGAACGCTAGAGTCACCGTCCCCGCCAAGGACCCGTACTGGCTCTCTATGTCGCTCACGAGCCGGGATAGGGCATCTCCGGTACTCGTCGCGAAAAGCTCGTACGCCTCCTTTGTGGCCTTCGCAGAGGCACCTGCGGCCTTGGTGCTCTTGCCGACACCGGAAGTCGCCTTCTCCAGCTTCGGCAAGGTGACCAGCGCGAGCGACTCGCCCTGGGCTTTGAACTCGCCCAGACTCTTCCGGGCTGCCGCCGCAGCATCGGCCAGATTCCCAATAGCCTCCGAGCCCTTCCCCACCTCGACGAACGCAGGGAACTCGCCCCGCAGGTCCTCCAGCGCCTGGACGTACCCGACCAGCGCTTCGATCTCCCCGTCGATCCCAAAGCCGCTGACGATAGACCCGCCAACCGTCTCTCCGAACACCGAGAGGATCGCCGCGCGGACCCCCTTGAGCACCTGGCCAATGGTGATCGGGAACGCCTGCAAGATCCCGATACCGATCTGCTTGGCGATGAACGCCCCCGCCTGGAGAGCGAACGTCCCGATGCCCTCGAAGGCACCCCGGAACAGGTTGCCCAGCGCCTCGCCTAGACCGAACTGCTCAATCGTCCGCAGGAACTGCTCGAGTGCCGCGAGGCCAGCATCCACCGCCGCCACCAAGCTGCCGCCGATGACCTGAGCGAACCCCCGAGCCCCGGCCTGCCCGGGCCCGGCTGCCGCCTTGGCGAACTCCACCACCGCACCCGTGATCTGGCTCAGCGCCGGGGCCAGCCCGAGAGCGAACTGCCGCTTGATCCCATCGAAGGCCAGCCCGAGGATGGTCAGATTGTCGTTGATCCCCTCGACGAGAGCGCCCTGAGCCTCGGTGAACGACAGCCCGAGATCCCGGTTGAGCTCGATCATGGCCTTGATGCCGACTGCGCCCTGATTGAGGAAGTTGATCAGCTTCGGGCCGGCCTCCTCGCCCACCGCCTTCATCGCGATCGCCGTCTTCTCAGCGCCGTCCTTGGCCTGAGAGAACGCATCCGCGATCTCAAGCATCAGCTCTTCGCCAGACTTGAGGCCCCCGGAGGCGTTCTCCACCGAGATCTTCAGGGCATCGAATGCCGACCGCGCTTCGCCCGTACCCTGCACGACCTGCGTGGCGTTGCGGGCCAGGTTCCGCATGCCCCGGGCCATGATGTCGGTACTCGTGCCGCTGAGCTGCGCAGCCAGCGTGAACGACGACACCGTCTCCACCGCCACGCCAATCTCGCGCGACATCTTGGTGATGGAATCGATCTGCTCGAACTGACGCAGGACACCCTGCACACTCTTGAACGCAGCGACCAACCCACCCGCCGCAACAGCAGCCCCCCCAATGACCGCTGTCATCGCGGCGATTTTTTTGCCGGACTTCTCCGACTCCTCGCCGATGTCCTTGACGCCCTTGCCGACCTTAACCAACTCGGCAGAGCCATCTCCGCGCACCTTGACTGTCAGAGTCACGTCAGCCACGGCCAATTACCCCTCTGTGGCCTCTGCCTCGGCCGCTAAGCGTGCGTTCTCTGCAGCCCTGGCCCGGGCATCCGCGTCGATCTCGGCCGTCTCCTCGGCCGTCTCTCGCATCGCAGGGCCCTGCCTGCCTTCGTTGGAGGCCCGGACCGCGATGTTCACCCAGTGGGTGAGCTCGTCCCTGACCTCGCTCCGCCACCTGACGGGCACCAACTCCTTGAGGTCGTAGTAGTCGCAGGCATCGGCGAACGTGTCCCGCCGGGCCACCCACTTCGACGTCTTGAACTGGCCCTTGTCGCCCGTCCGCTCCTCGTGGAGCTCCATGGCCTTCGCGCAGAAGGCGTACCTGGCCTGCATGACCCGATCGCCCACGAGCATGTCGTAGGGGCATTCGCCGTCGAACCAGCAGCCCCCAAGACCCAGACGCGCCCGGAGAGCCCTGCACTCCTCGCAGGTCTCCGGGCGGTCTAGCCGATTCAGGCTTCGGCTGACGTGGGCGAGTCTCCGTTTCCCTCCGCATCCTTCTTCGCTTCCGCCTTCTCCCAAGAGTTTCGCGTTGCCACGATCTTCTCTTGGAACAGCCCGTCCGGGGCTTCCTCGAGTAGGACGGAAAGGATCTGAGGGGTGAGTGTGACTATCTCGTTCTCTGCCCGCTGCCGCTCGTACTCCTGACGAGCTCTCTCGTCCTCGTCAGGGTTGTTGGACTCGGGCGGGCTCAACTCCACCTCTGAATCCGCAAGCAGCGCTTCAAGGTTCTTGATCGTGGCACCGACTTTGCCCGGCTCTGCCTCGATCATGTCCTTGTCGATCAGTGCCTCAGTCAGGTCCCGGTTGCACCGCCGCGTGATCCGGAACTGCATCACCGAGCGATCGACCTCCTGGTCCTCGGTGCCCGTCTGCGCCCCCCCGCCCATCGCCTCCTTGGCGAATGGCATGAAGCTCGGCGCTACGATCTCCTGGACGACCTTCTGGTTGAGCCACTTCACTGGCAGCTTCATCGCGGGCCCCTTGGGGTCCGCCTGCACCAACGTCTCCGTCCACCGAACGCCGCGGTTCACCTTCTTGAATGCGACCACCGGGGCCAGCACTGGTGCCGTATCTGTCACTTCGCTCATTGCCTCTCGGTCCTTCTCCGTCACATGGGGCCCCGGGGGGCGCCGGGCCTATTCCCGACTGCTCCCCAGTTGCCCGCCTCGCCGCACGCCCTAGGCGTGCTTCTCTTTGTGCGTCATCGTGTATTCGCCGTCCGCGGTAGCGTTGCGGCCCTTCCACGATGTCCGAATCATGCGCCGGCCGTTGACGGTCTCCCATCCCTGACCGACCAGCTGCCAAGCATTGAGCGAAGTGGCTAGAGTCCAGTTCGTAGACGCAGCCCCCAGAGTCCAGGAGATGTTCTGCGTCACGCCATCCACGAGGGCATCCCAGAAGGAGTTGCCCGCACCGTCGATGTCGAGCCCGATCTGGTCCTCGGGTGCGGCCAGGAGGATGTCACACGTGGGCCGCCGGCCGCTGTTGTAGAAGGAGTAGATGCCCTCCGTGGAGTTGACGTCCTCCTCCTCCGCCGGGGCCGCGCCGAGGTCGAACCGGATGCTGGTCGCCTTGGGCGTGTACGTCCCGATGACCAAGCCCAGGCTCTGCACGAACTTGTTGTTCTTGGTCTGCCGGACGATGGTCGCCGGGTACGGGTCCTCGGTGGCTCCAGCGACGTACTTGCCCCGGCCGTCGAAGGTCATGTTTGCCAGTGCCTTGGCCGTGTACTCCAGCTGCGCGGTGCCGTAGATGCCCATGGCCTTCGCGAGCGTCTTGGCCGTGTACTGACGCATCGTCAGGGCGTTCACGTCCGAGGGCTGCGACTTCGGCGACATGACGAACGAGCTCGACCCGCCAGAGCTGCCCGATGCGGTCGAGTGCCCGCAGCACTCGATGACGCGAATCCAGTTCGGCTCGATGTTCGAGCCCGCGTCGCCGACACCGTGTAGGTGGTGCTGGAACCGGACGGGGACGATCTTGCCGCCGATGATGTCCGACTCAGACGTGAACGACCCCGTGAGGGTATTGTCCTCGATCCGGTTCGGCTCGAGCTGGAACGGGTTTTCCTCCGTGTGGATGTTCAGGACATCGGAGGGGGCGGTAGCGTGGACGGGCGTGGCTTCGGTGATCGGGTCGGTCTGCCGCTTCGCAGACACAAAGGTCTGCAGGGTCATGACGGGCGCTTCGTAGGCCATGGCGTTGGACTCCTAGGATTCCGCCAGGCCCTTCGTGGAGCCCCGCGGGTTTAGCGTTCGCCGGGCCCTGTCCGTCTCACCATCCGTCTACAAACGACTGAGAAGCTGGTACAGCCGCTTTCCTGCTGCGCGCCAAGATAGCGCCTTGGCCACCTCAGCACCAGCCTTCGCAATCTTGGTAGCCCGGCGGTAGTCGCCCTGGATCTCCGCAGCCTGGTCCACCGCCGACCCAACCACCGGCCAAGGGCCCTCGTACGGGGGCGGGTCTGGATCGTCGGGCGTCCCGTTGAGCTCGACCCTGCGGTGCTCGCACTCCACCAGATAAGCCGTGTTCTTGGTGGCGTACTCCTGAGTCCCCGAGTAGTCCGAGACCAGCACGGGGAGCCCAGTGGCCATGGCCTCTTGCCCCGATAGTCCCCAACCCTCGCCACAGTGCAGGAACGCGAAGGCGTGCGCGGAGTAGTAGATCCGCAGGAGCTCGGCGTGATCGACCTTCCGGTTGTCGATCGTCACCCCCGGGGCCCGTAGGATCTCGCCATCTGGGGTCCACTCGACGTCGAACCCCTGGATGGCCTCCCGGGTGCCCACGGACTGGAAGTCCAAGCCGGTGTGCTTGAGGTAGATCTCCACACCGGGCCCCCAAGCCCGGCGCTGTACCGTCCAGAGCTGCCACAGAATGGTGAACTTCCGGTGGTTCGGGGCCCCCAGGTACAACCACCGGAATGGCTCCCCCGTGCGGGGCTTCCACCGCCGTCGCCGGTACGGGAACCGGTCGGGGTCGATGCCCAGCGGGCAGACCTCCACCGGGGTATCTGTCCACTCCCGGAACATCTCGGCGCAGAACCGAGACGGCGTGACCACCAGATCCGAGGCGTCCAGGGCGGGTTTGAATATCTCGTCCCGGGCCCGGGTATCGCTGGGGTTCTCGAACATGGTGAAGAGCACGTTTCTGCGGCCCGCAACGGGGCTGTATGCCTCCGGGAAGCAGAAGTGGACCCTTACCCTAGCCTCGGGGGACTCGACGCCCCCAGCGGCCCTCAGGGCCTCGCGCATGGCCTCGGTGGCCGAGCCGTATCCGAGGAAGTTTCCAACCTCTCGGCCAGAGGCCCGGCGCTCCCACGAAAACTCTAGGGCCAAGACCACTCCGAGCTAGGGGCTTCCCGGCATACCTCCTTCGCAATCCGATGCACCAGCCACGTCACAGCACGTACCGGTCGTCCTCGACGGTGTGCGAGTACTCAATCACGTAGTTCACCTGCCCGTGGTACACGCCCGGCACCGCCTCCGTCACATTCCGCGCTCGGCCCTTGCGAAGCAACCGATACATCCCCGTCGTCGTCGTGTCCCCCACCTTGGTCACCGTCACCGTCGGCTCGTGGGGCAATGCCCGAATGATGTCCGAGATCATCCGCGATACCTTCTTCGTCGGGTCGTCGTCCTGGCCCTTGACCACGTACCCAATCATCAAGCTGGTCCGGATCGCCGTCTCACCGAAGCACGCCTCCGACGACTCCCCCGCCTCCAGCTCCTCGGTCAGCTGGGGCACCACCATCACACACGGCGCCACCGACGACGTCACCTCTACTTGCTTCATGTGCACGCGGCCCGAGCCGACGTTGTTCCAGTAGCCATTGGCGGCGGTGATGTACCCGAGGCGTTGCTTGATGTCCTCGAGGATCGTCTGCTCAATCGGATTCGGCATCGCTGGTCCCCTACCTGAGTCGCTCTATCCCACGCTGGATACCGCGGTCCAACTCCTCGGCAGCCCTGGCGGGCGCCGACTGCTCTACTGGCTCGATAAAGTGCAGGCCCTTCTGATTCACCTTCTTCGCAAAGACCGTCTTGCCGTTGATCTCGAACACCAGGAACTTGCCCTTCGGCATCGGGCCGCCGTGCTTGGGGATCGGGCCGCCGTAGTTGAGCTGCCGGATGTACGACGGGTTCGGCACACCACTCGCGCCAGCCAGCCAACCCACCCGCACCACGTACCCCGTGGGAGACTTCTGGACGCTGAACGTGGCCCCCCTGCGGGTCGCTCCCGTGGGCTCCGTCGCACGCTTGGCCTCAAACGACTCCACCAAGTCCTGGTTCAGCACCTGGCCGACCTGCTGAGCCGCGTCCTTCAGGATGGAATCCCACAGCTTCCCACCATCGAGGAACAGCTTGAGCTTGTCCGAGAAGGTCAGCTTGAACGTGCCGTCCGCTACCGTACGGGGCACCGCCCTTGCCTCAGATCCGTACCCGCTTCAGGAGACCGATTTGCTCCTTCAGCTCGGGCAGCATGTCGACCTCGATATTCCCGACCGACTCGCCACCCAGGGACACCGACGACGCACCCAGCATGTCCTTGCGCTGGACCATGAACGCCACCTGTCGCGCTACCGCGAACCGAAGGTCGGCGGGAACGGCCCCAGTCTCCCTGTACAGGCCGCCCGTGTAGGTGACCTGCACACTACCCCTGCCGGCCAAGACAGCCCTACGGCGGAACTCTACGCGCCCCAGACGGCTGTTCGCGTAGTAGGCCCCCGTGTCCACCGACGTCGCGCCAGCGAAATCGCCTTCGATGTCCTCTTTGATCGAGTCGATCGCATCGATCGGGTACCGGTCCAGGTCCAAGTGCGTGGCGTACATCTGAGGGCTCAGCACCTGCGTGGTGTTCGTCGTCGCCTTGCGGAGCTTCCGGCCCGTCTTGCGCTCAACCCGCCGCGACACCATCCGGATCCACGACTCGATGAGCATCTTGTGCTCGTCCTGGTCCGCACCCTTGATGATCGCAGCCACGTCCGCGTACGTGCACAGCCCCAGCGTATCCACGCACTCCAGGCGATGCGTGTGCTCCAAGACTTTCGTCTCCAGGCCGTCTGTGTACGTGACCTTCATCAGGCAAGGGTGCGACTCGCCGTCAACGTCCGGGCTCGTGACCTCCAGCTCTGAGTCCGCGGCCTGGATGTGCCAGCCCAGGATGGTGACATCGGTGGACGTGCCGTCGATGTTCACACTGGTGTCGGTGAGGTCGAAGTCGTTGGCCCCGGCGCCTGCCCCGAGGATGTTCTGGTCGCTACGGGAGTTGAGCGCGGTGCCAGTCGCGGCGTTGATGTGGGTCGCCGTCATGGCGGTGACATTCCCCGCACCGATGCGCGTGCCGTCGTCCTTCTTCAGATACCCCGACCACCGGCCCGTAGCCCCGGCGCCGATCTCTGCTTGCGATTCGCTCATAGCGTCCCCGGAGTCAAAAGGTTGCAGTCAGCAGCGCCGGCATCGTCGAGGCAATTGCCGCACTCCGCACTGTCCCCTTTGTTGGTGTAGGAAGTGGGGGCCGAGCCGTCGCAGAAGCATTTAGAACCGTCGATACCGCACGAGCAGATCTTGCAAATCGCCGCGTCGTCGAGCGCCGTCAGGTGAAGAAAGCACTCGTCTACTTGCCCGTTCATCTCATTGGCCGCGCGACTCGAGTCTGCTCCGATGACGAATTCGGTAGCCCTGGAAGTAAAGTTCGTCTGAGAAGTTGCCGAACCGGTCGCCTGGCCGTTCAAGAACGCTTCGATCTCGTTCGCTGAAGCGTCGTAGCGGCAAGCAACGTGCTCGAATTCGTTCCATGCGTAAACCGCGCCGGTATAGACGTCACTCTTCGCGTCAACCCAGCACCGCGCCCGCTTCGGGTTGCCGGTGCGGTTGATCCGATAACCGTCGTTGCCGTCCCACCGACCCATCACCGTGGATGCATTGTCCGCAGAGAAGCGGGTCCAGCACCCCATCGTGAAGTCGTCTTCACCTGAAAGGTCGGTCGCTAACACCTGCCCATCGGCCAGATTCGTACTCCCCGAACTCGCGACGGGCACAGCGTAGTCACCACGCTTCTTGTTCGTGCCGTCGCGCGTGAGTGATGCGCCGTCCGTGTCGAGGTCCAGCGACCCTGCCCCACCGGACGAAACCCGATTCGCGGTACCGTCCTCCTCCATGTCCCACCAGTAGTCGATCTCGGCAGACCAGTCGGAGCTCGCCGGGTCCGCACCGCCGCTCGCGGTGATGATGATTGAGTTGCCGCTGGCGTCCGCCCACAGAAGCGCACCCATCAGCAGCATCGCCAGCGCGAGGCTCTCCAGGAGGAACGCGAGCAGCTTCACCACAGCACGTACTCCACGCACACGGCGTATTCTTCAGCAGTCGTGGGGGTCGTCGTCGCCTGAGTCCGGAAGGTCTCACCCTTGACCAGCGAGTTCCCCGCCGTGACTGCGTTCCAATTCGCCGCAGTGGTCCCAGTTCCGCACGTGAGCGTCCCCGAGATCGTCATCGCGTTGTCTGCCGCGTCTTCCAGGGCGAACGTAGCCAGCGTCCCTCCGCACGTCCCCCCCTCGACACACACGCACGACACGCCTGTGATCGTCATCGGATCCGGGGCGACCATCATGAAATACTCGGTGCCGGTCGTGGAGACCTCCATGGTGCGGCACGCATGGCGATCGGTGCACGCATCCACGTCGAAGCCTTCCGACCCGCAGATCCGGGTGCCGCCCGGGTCGTTGTTCCAAGCCGAGCCGGTCTGGGCTTCCGAGCAGTCGAGGCCAATGAACGAGACTCGATCCCACGTGCTCGGCGAGTCCTGAACATCGACGCAATACTGCGTATCCTCGAATCCAGCGCTGTTGCTGCCGCGTCCGCAGTGCGTGTCCGAAATCGTGATCCCCTGGAAGCCTCCGCCACCGGGATCCTCGAAGCGAATGCACGTCCCGTCGGTCGCCGCCGTAGCCTGCTGCGAGTTGATCTGGTTGCCGTCGACCGAGTTCCCCCAGTCCACGGTGCTGTCGGGGTTGTGGAACTCGATGCAGCCGCGAGGGTCGGTCGAGCTGTCCGTCGCGGCGATCGCGCAAAGCAGCGTGTTGTCGTTGATCGTCGTCCCCGAGCAGTTCTCACAAATCACACCGCCCGAAGCCACGTTTCCCTCGTACGAGTTGTGGTCCAGCTTCGTGTAGTTGATGCAGGTATCGCCGACGTCGGAGCAATCCGCCGTGACGTCGCAGACCTCGCTCAAGTTCGTCGGTGAGCAATGCCCCTGCGAATCGAACCACGTCCACAGGCCCGCGAGGTAGTTGTCCTGCACCAGCACCCCAGCCAGGTTGGAGCTGTCGTCACTGTTGCGTGCAATCACGCCCCAGGTCGGGCCGAGATGGCACGTGTTGTTCGCGATCGTGACGTTGGAGTGCTCGGTCAGAATGCAGGCTGTCCCCACCGTGTGGATGTTGTTGTCGGAGATGATCGACTGCGAGGCCACCGAATCCGTGACGGTCAACCCCGTCAGCGCAATTCCGTAGCCATGGCCGTCTTCGATCGTGTTGTTGTGGATGCGTAGAGACGACGTGACAGTTCCAATCCCCTGCACCTGGATCCCGTCGCCACCGGTCCGAATGATCTCGTTCGCGGAGATCTCTTGGGCGTAGCCGTTGACCGTGCCCCCACCCTCGTAGAGCAGCCCGATGTCTGTCCGTGCCGAGGTGTTCGTGCCGACGATGGTGTTGCCACGAACGATGCACGCCTTCCTGGCCTGGCTCGTGCAATCAATGTCTACGCTGGCAATGCCAGACCCCGAAGCGGCGTCGAGGCCACTCACGTAGTTGTTGAGGACCCACATGTTCGTCCCGGCCAGGTCCATCGCGCCTTGGTCCTCGCCGCTGATGTCGAACCTGACCCCTTGCACGGTGATGTCGGCGAGGCTCGAACCGTTCAGGATCTCCGCAGAGATCCCCGTGGCCGCCTGGAGCGTGCACGAGTGCGTGCCGACCAGCCGCACGTTGTCCTTCATCACCAGCCCGACTCCGCCGATCACACACGTGTGGTTGTCCGGACAGTAGACCGTCCCGCCTGCGGTCGTCGCCTCGTCGATAGCCGCCTGGAAGGCCGCACGGTCGTCCGTAGAGCCATCGCAGACCGCCCCGTAGGCCCGGGGGTCGTAGTAGTCTGGGTAGCCGGCCTGGCCCGTCTCTACCCCCCAGACCGGGGCCGCAACCGCCAAGGCAATCAGCCCCAGCGCCCCGGCCCAGATGCGCCTTCCCTGTCGCATTACGCCGTCTGCTTGATGGAGCAGTTGATGTAGCCCTTGTTCGCCATGCCGGATGCGCCGGTGTTCTCGATCTCGATCCGCGCGCATGTGTTCGCCCCACCCGTCTTGGATGCGTCCGAGCCGTTGGCCATCGTGTTGGCCGCCGCGGGCAGCGACGCCTCGCTCCCGTCGTAGGTGAAGCTAGCCGTGGTGCATGTCCCCGTGCCTAGCGTGACCTTCACCTCGTCAACCGTCTGCGCCACCGTGGACAAGCAGTCCAGGTTGTTCAGTGTGCCCGTCCGGAAGGGCGAGTTGCAGTCCGCCTCCGTCGAGCAGAGCTTGCCCGACAGGCTCATGTAGATCTTGCCCAATGCGGCAAGCTTGACCCGCATCTCCGAATCGACAGACCGGTCGGGGTTGATTGCCACGCCGCCCCCGTCGTCGTCGATGTCCTTCCACCCCCCGGTGCCCGTACAGACGAACACCGAGCCGTCCGTGTCCGCATCGGTGTCGAAGTACAGCCGGCCAGCCTCGCCCGACTCGTCACACTCCGCGCTGGGCGGCGTAGTCGATTGCGCCAGCCGGGGGAAGCCCTCCGAAGCACCGCCCTCGTAGTCCACCTCTACGCCCGAAATGGTCAGGTTGGCCGTGATCTTCGTCGCCGCCGTGGCCCACGTGGCCTGGTTGCTCAGGTCGTCGATGTCTACCTGCCCGCCACCGGCGTTGTTCGAGTGGTCGTGCGTGGAGTTGCTGAAGTCGCCAATGGTGGGCGTCGTCAGCGTCTTGTTCGTCAGCGTCTGGGTCGCTGCCAACAGCACGAACGTGTCCGAACTCGCGTCGGGGATCGTATGGGTCTGGTCGCTGGTCGGGTTCCAGGCCAGCAAGCCTTCGCTGGTGTCTGCGGTCGCACCCTCGCAAATCAGGATACCGCCCGTGCCGTCGTTGGAGAACACGCACTCTTCCGAGCCCAGCGCCGGGTTGCCCGCCAGGGTGTCGGTGTCCTTGAACACCAGCGTCTCGCCCGAGGCGACGATGAACGCCGAGGCGTGCTCACTGGCGTGGGCCTCCTCCTCGAGGTCGGCGGTGACGTCCGTGCCCGCATCCTGCTGCTCACTCAGGAGGACCGTGCCGGTCGCGTCCGGGAACGTGATCGTGCGCTCTGCGGCCGGATCGGCGGGGAACACCAGCCGCGTCTCATTGGCATCGGCGGTCGACCCCTCGCAGATGATTCCGTTGGCCTGGAAAGCACACTCGTCCGAGGCCAGGCCCAGATCGCCAGAGGCGGCGTTGTACTTGAACGAGATGTTCTCCGTGCCGTCTGGGTTCTCGATCGACAGGTCGTCGGGGTCGAGTGCCAGGGCGGAGCCCGCAGATCCCACCAAGGCCGCCAAGGCTACTGCCATAATCTTGCCGGGCCGGGTGATGATCGACATCCTGCGATCTCCTATGACGGGGTGAACTTCAGAGCCGCCCCGTGTTTCGCCTTCGGCGCACTCCCCGAGCGCACCAACTTGAGGCTCATCTTCTGCAGCTGAGTGTAGCTGACGTTGGTCGTGATGGCCTTTTCCGTCTCCGAGCCGGTCAGCGTCACCGTCAAGCCCGTGTCCGCGCCATCCCGGCGCAGCGTATAGACGAACGTCCCGGGCGTGGGTGCCACGCTGGCACTCACCACCAGAATCGAAGCCGTGCCTGCCGCCACCGCGATCTCGGCTTCGGCCTCCTGGAGGTCCCAGTGCCCACCGCCCAGATAGGCCGTGACGTCGCCGCTGACGTAGTCGTCCGAGTGGAAATCCATCAGCTCTGCTGTCCCTGCCGCAACGGCTTCGACGATGTAGTAGAGGGCTCGGGTGACGTCGATACGAGCGGCATGGGCCGCCCCAGGGCCTTCCAAAGCCCCCTCAGGGAGAAGGACCCCAGCTGCACCGTTACCCCCCGGTACCGCGATACGGGCGCTGTGGGCCGCTCCAGGGCCTCCCAGGGCCCCGTCGGGGACCGAGATGCTGGCTCTCCCGTCCGCCACACCCTCAGTCTCCGTCCTCGGAGTAGCAAACATGGCCTGCGGCGATGTCGGCTAGCTGCGCCCTCTCACCGCATTCGGAGCAGACAAGGCCCTCACGGGCAGCCTGAGCCAGCACAGCTTCCGGGTCGCTCGCCGGCTTCACGTCCAAGCCCGGCGGGAGGGTCAGCGTACCCATTACGAAATCCCGGTTCATGCCGGGATAGGTACCACGCTACTCGGATCGGGGGAAATCCTGGGGGTCGGCACATCCGGCCAGGCCCCGCCCGCAGAACGGGCAGTAGTCAATCTCCATCTCCCCATCGGGGGGAATGCTCAGAGTCCACTCGGGGACGTCAGGCAGCGCATATGCCCAGACGTAGGCATCGCCGGCCTCACAGCATCCGGGCTTGATCCGCTCGGGGGCCTTCCGCTCCACGTGGGGGATCACCCCCGTCGCCTCTAGGTAGATCTCCGCCAAGATCCGACGAATCGGGTGCGGGCCGTCGGTCAGGGCCGTGGGGGGCGTCGCGATCATCGGTGTTGCCGGAATAATCGGATGCTCCTCGGCCATGAACTCGTCGATCTTCCGAGCTCGCTCCTCAGGGGTCATAGCTTCACTCACCGCGCCACCGCTCCCACGTTGGTAATTCGCCCGTCCACGTAAGCCACCTCCGTCTCTACCTCCGAGAACCCACCCTGCCGGAGCAGCTCGGCCAACCCATCCGGGGTGAACCGCCACAGGTCGGGCTTCGGCTCGTGCTCCGGGTACAGGAACGGCACCGTCACCAGAACCACCGGAGCAGCCCCCTTGAGCTGGGTCACCGCCGCAAATGGGTCGGCCACGTGCTCGAGCACCTCACTCACCACGCATAGGTCGTACCGGCCCGGCGGCGGACCCTCGCAGATGTCCCAGCCGATCACCGCATCATCGATGGTATCCTTGTCCGCCATGTCCCACCTGTTCACACTGAAGCCCATCTCGGCCCAGATACGCTCCGCACAGCTGCCCCCCACGGACGCTCCGTACGTCTCTCTGAAGCGATGCGGGATCACCCCCACCTCGACTACCGTCGATGGCGGATCGGCTGTCAGGCGGCCCATGAGAGCCTTCAGAACCATGGTCACGTTGCGGCGGTAGTTGGTGTCATCGCTCATCTGACTAAAAAGCCCCCCACGGGGTGTACATTATGATGTCGAAGAGCCCGCTTCGGCGAGTGCGCTCGGGGAGAATCTGACCTCGCGTATGCTCAGGGTGGTTGAGCTCCAAGGGCTCCAACTGGCGCTGGTCGGAAAAACGACCGCAGCCCTGTGGCGACCGAATGAACCCCCAGCCTTTTTTATAGAGAGCACAGTCCGCATGCACTGCCCACGCGTGGAGCTGCGCCATCGACCGCCCCGGGATGACCCTCTCGTGGTGGCTCTGCCACATCGCCGGATACACCCCCATCGCCGGATACACCCCCATCCCCGGCAACGGATGCGGCTCCCAGCACTTCGCCACGTGCGGCACATACAGCGTGCACCGTCGCTCAATCGGCTCCGTGCCCACCTTGAGGTGCTCGCTCAGCCACTCCAGCAACGCGAGATTGATGTGCCCCGGCGGGCGCGCCTCTCTCCACTCCGACTCAGTCAACGCAGCCACCCCGGCGCCTCGACTGGATGATTCTGATTGTCGGCCTCGATCACCTCCCGAGCATCCGCTCGGATCACGTGCCCCCACCGTCCGTAGAACCGCCCAGCGTTCTGCACTTCCTTCACAAACCGACCCTCCGTCCGACCCTCGTGGTGAATGAACCCAGCCTCGGGCTCGAACCACACCTCGGCACCGTGCTCGACACGGGCCCGGAAACACAGATCGACGTCCTCGTATCCGTTGACGTAGCCCTCATCCAAGCCGCCCAAATCGCGCCAGAGGTCGGCCTTGATGGCCATCGCCGCACCCGTCACGCACTGCAAGGGCTTGGCTCTCCAGCTCGGTGGGCACTTCCGAGCATCGACGTGGCGGTAGAGATGCACCAGCGGCTCCCCCACCATGCCGGCGTGCTGGATCGTCCGCCGGTCCGGGTACAGGAGGAAGCCCCCCGCAATGCCGTACTCTTGGGCCGCACCCGCCAAAGCCTCCAGCGCTCCGGGGTAAACCTCGGTGTCGTTGTTCAGGAGGACGACGGTTTCACAGCCGTTCACTAGGGCATGCCTCGCACCCTCGTTGCACGCCTTCGCGAACCCCAGGTTCGTGTCGTTCTCCACCCCGATCTCGAATGGCGAACATCGCGCGGCCAGCTGTGTCGCCGTTGCATCCGTAGACCCGTTGTTCACCGTAACCACGAGCGGGCGATCGCTAGGGCAGCCGACGGCTGCGTCGATCGACTCCAGGCACGCCTTCGTCAGGTGCCAGTTGTTGTAGACGGGGATGACTATGCCGATCGCCATGGGTCAGCCCGCTTCGGCTAAATCATCGGGGGGAATGTCTGCCGTCAACTTCTCTGCGTACCCGCGGATTGCTCGCACTAGCTCCACTGGAAGCCCCAACTTGAGCAATGCACTTGCGTGCTTGTCTACTTCTTCCGCTGCGCCTTGCAGCATCTGAATCGCTTCATTCGTCACGTAGCCCTCCTCCGTTCGTCGTCACCGTAGTTACGATGCCCTCTCCCGTGCTGGCGGTAGTTGAGCATCACCTCCCTGCCCCCGACCTGCACGCCGCGGTACCCGGCCCGAGCCATCTCCACCCACAACGCATGGTCCTCCTCGCGGTCCCGCTCCGGGAATCCCCCGATCCCCAAGAATACCTCGCGCCGGAACATCGCCGAGCCGTTCACGAAGTTCCCTCCCATGATGGCGTCGCTCCACCTCTGGAACCCAATCACGTGGCCGTCGAGGTCCATCCTAGGGCCGGGCTCGGTGCAACGGTAGGCCATGGTGCAGTAGGCGAGCGCAACGTCCGCCTCGGCGTTCTCCAAGGCCGCCGCGTGCTTCTCGATGAACCCAGGCTCTAGCCAGTCATCGGCGGAGAGAACGAACGCGAGATCCGTGCCCAGGGCGGCTATCGCCCGGTTGGCATTCTCGACGAATCCCAGCCGTTCGCTCCGCTGCGCGATGCGCCACGGCATGTGCGCCCACCCCTTGAGCCGGCTTACGCTGCTATCCGTCGAGCAATCATCCGCAACGACCACCTCGTCAGCCGAGCGCGTTTGGCCCGCAAGGGACGTCAGGGCCTCGTCGATGAACATCCCGTAGTTCCAGGACGTGACTACGCAGCCCACTGTCAGGCGGCTCACGGCGTCCACCTAAACCCTACCCTGGCCTCACCCGGGACTAACTCGACCCGTCCCTCATCGAACCACACTGCCTCGGCGGGCTTGCCGTCGTCGCCGCAGAACTCCGGCTGTATCCGAATCTCGGGCGGCCCGTGGTAGTTCTCCAGTCGGCCCGTCGCGACCCCCTCGAAGCCGGTAATCATGTCACGCGCCCTCAGCCCTAGAACTATGCAGTGCTTGCTCAAGGCGTCCACAGGAAACCCTACGGCGTCGGGAGTGTCTTCAGCCATTCGCTCATCTCCTCGGTCATGTCCTGGGGCCGGATCCAATGCGTCCCCGCATCGATGTGCCGCAGCACTAGCGTCCCGTCGTCCTGGGGCAGCAGCCCTAGCGGATTGTTCGGCGGCTCCCTCAGCCCAAACGCGAGCCCCACGTACAAGCCCACGAGGTCCACCCCCTGCCCCCAGGGCAGCAAGCCAACGTGCGACGTCGTGAAGAACCGCCCGGCATTGATCTCCGTGGGCTGCGCTATTCCCTCCTTGTCCTCCCGGAGGTCGACACAGAACACCCCATGGGGCGCCTCTCCTGCGGCCGAGCAGAGCTGGTCCACAGCCATCTGGGCACGCCACAGAATCCCCCGGTCGCAGATCAGACGCGCCACCGTGGGCGTCCCCGTCCGGCCCGACACCGCATGCTGCGGGTACAGGTACTCCAACCGCTCTCGAGCCATCTGACCCACCAGCTGACCGTGCCAGTAGACCAGCGTCACGCCGTAGTCCCGGCCGGGCAGGTACGTCTCGGCAAGCAGGTCGCTCTCTCCGAAGCGCATGCCAACGTACCGGCACCACAGGTCGGCTTGGCCACGGTGCTCCGCCAGGCTCGCCAGACGGGCCCCAGCCCCCGTCCGGGCCCGGAGCCACATCGGGTACCCGACCTCCTCCAGCGCAGTCCTGCGGGCCTCTACGGCGCTCTCCGAGCAGGGTACGACAGAGAACCTCCTGCCCTGCCGCTCGTGCCAGACCAAAGCCGTGGATGCCTTGTCTTGAGCGAGCGCGATGGTGTTCGGGCCGGGGAGAGCAACCATGTCCTCCGGGTACCAGGGCCCACGTTTCGCCAGCTTCGCTACCAGCGCGTCAGGCTGCGCCACGATCAGATGACGACCACCCCCAAGAGACTGCACTTCCAAGTCCATCTGGCCGGGCGACCCATACTCGTCCGCTTCGGCTACAAGCCCCAGATGGTGTGGCTGGTCGTCGTAGGCCACAACGCGGATGGGCCGGTCCTTCAGTACCCCGTGCTTGAGGCAGTGGATGAAGTTCACACCCGCTGGGCCACCAGCGCCCAGGACGTGGACCGTCAGCGGGCCAGGCGGGGGGGTCTTCCCCTCGAACGGGTCAGGAGCCGACAGGCCGCCGGGGGTCAATCTTCGCTCCCGATTCCAAGCTGCTCACAAAGCCGCCCGACCACTGCGGGCATACTCAAACCACCCAGGTCAGTCTGACCCTTCGTGTCGTTGACCAGCACCAACCGCTCCGCCGTGTCCCCGCTGCGATTCACGAAAAGCGTGGCAACCGCCCTACGAACAGCATCCCTCGTAACGTCCATCTCTCGTCTCCTTCCGGGCCATTGGGCGCCCGGCTGGGGCGCCTCCGCGACTATGCCGCAAGTGCCCCAGCCGTTTCAACCCACCTACACTTTCCGAGCTACGCGGGCAGCCTTACGGCGCCGGCGTCTCGTCTTCTGGGTCCCCGCCTTGCCCTGCCGGTGCCGCTGGTGAAGCTTCCGCTGCTCCTCCACCATCGCCTCCAGCCGGCCCATCTGCTCTGCCTGCATCAACGCTTCCTGCATCGTCCGCTTCCTCCGTCTCCGCTTGCATCAGCTCAACGCCCAGCGTCACCCGGTACGTCTCCTCACTCTCGGCCGTCTCCTTCAGGATCAGAGCATCCGAGCCCGCCTCCCGCTCCACCACCATGCCCTGGTTCTGCAAATCCAACAGCAACCGCTTCGTCGCCCACTCCGCCATCTTGCCCATCTTCATCGCCCCCCTTCAGCCCGGCCCAGCACATCGACCAGACTCTCGGCCGCATGGTCCCAGGTGAATTGCTCGGCCGCTCGCCGAGCTCCACGTTTCGCTCGCTTCAGATACGCAGGGTAATTGCGCATCACGTCGTTCATCTTCGCCCGAAGATCCCAGACGTCTGGCCGCATCGCAAACGCCTTGCCAAACCCGTCCTCGTCCCGGTCGACGTCCAACTCCACCTCCGAGTACCCGCAGAACGCAGCCCCGTGCTTCTCGTCGAGGAAGTCCCGCATGCCCGAATAGTCGATCGTCACTACGGGCAGCCCCGTCGCCAGCGCCTCGAGTGCCGTCAATCCCCAGCCTTCGCCGTAGCTGGGAAACACGAACGCATGGGCCCCGTCGTAGAGACCCGCCAGGTCGTCCCGGGATAGCCGGCGCTCGTCGTAGCAGACGTTGTCCACGCTGAACGTCCGCTCGTCGCCCCCGTCCTGCCAGCGGGTCGTCTTCATCAGCAGACACACGTCTCGCCTGTCCTTGAATGCCGGGTCCGGGTGCGGCTCCAGGGTCGAGAACATCGGCTTGCCATCCGCGCCCACTAGACCGGCGTTGGTCTTGCCGTGGTCGGGCTTCGGATCCAACGCCCAAGCCACCATCAGAATCTTGTAGCCCTTGCGCTCGTTCGCTGCGCCCAGCCACAGCCACCGGAACGGCTCTACTCCCTCTTCGGGGGGCTGCCTGCCCTCGTGGAAGCTGAACCGCTCCGAGTCGTAGCCAAGCCGCGAGACCGCCAGCGGGACCTTCCCCACCAGGGGCTTGAACAGCTTGGCGCAGTACGTCGAGGGCGTGACCACCAGGTCCGCCTTCTTGAAACTCTGGCTGTAGTACGGCGGCGGCGGGTGCATCTCGTACATGGTGAAGATGGCGTTGCGCCTGCCCGGGTAGTTCTCCGGGTGGAAGTTCTTCGGGTGACAGAAGTGGACGACCCAGTCGTCCTCTCCGCCTTCGTCTGCGAGATCCACGTCTGATCGTCGCGAGAGCGCATCCATCAGGTTTCGGCTGGCCGCTGTATAGCCGAACGCATTGCCTTGGAGGATCTCGCGGTTGACTGCCCAGGTGAGCTTCCGTCGCCGGGAGAAAGAATGCCCATTCACGCTTTCGATGCGATCACCCCCCGGGGTCAGGCGGGATCGGGGGCGAAGTCGACCAGCGACTCTAGAGCCCACAGCTGCGTCCCGATCTCGTCTATCACCAGCCGGACCCTCACGGACTCGGCTTCGATCCGGATCGCATCTACGCGGCCAGTGATCTCCCCCTTGTAAACTGCCGCATCGCCAATCCGGAACTTCAGTCGGTACTCTACGTCACTCATCTCCAGGTTCCTCCCTACCAACGTGGTATGCATTTCGGTCAGGTTTTGCGGCGGGGTCACATGGGGGACCACTGGCCCGTCCAGTGAGCCGATTCCTCTGCCCCCGGATACGCGGGGTCGATGCCAAGGATGGTCGGGGTCTTCCCTACCCACGCGCGCAGGCATGGCACGTCCTCTGGACTGCGGGCCTTGATCATTCCATCACCGAGGTTCCGCCATTCCACCATGCGCGAACAGTGATCCCCGCACGGAAGCTGCTGGTACCAGCCCTCAAAGCCATCATGCACCATCACCGAAGCGTGCAACGGGCCACCCAAGACGATCAGGCTTCCCCTCTCCTCTGCCCCGGACGCCGACCGAAATGCCGCCAGGAGCCCAGGGAGAGCCGCTAGAGCCTGTACCAGTGAGCGTCGCTTCATGATCTCTCCTCCATCTCGAACCAGTTACCCTGAGAATCCAGCAAGACACGCCGGCCACAGTCCAGACAACGGCCCTCGTGGCTACACCCGTCGAAGCCGCTCCGCTCCACGTTCAGGTGCCAACCAGCAGGGAATCGGCACCACCACGGGACACGCAGGCCCTCGGGCCCCCCGTCTACCTTACCCCTGAGGGTAGCGACGGCGACCCGGACCCAACGGGCTACTCGCTGACCGGGAGTACGCCTCGCCATCTCCCCATCTCGTTGCCTTCTCATCTCGTCTCCCTCCAGGCCAAGACCGGTCCCCCTCAGGGAGCCAGTCGCTTCGCTTCCCGCGTGGCTCGCTGCTTCGCGATCCTCCGCGACTGCTTCAAAGAGTGCCCCACACCAGACGCGGCACACCGGGCAATCACCTCCGCCAAGGGCTCTCGCTTCGCCTCTGGGAGCACGATGGCCGGGCCAGGGGTTGGCCCAGCCTCCATCTCCCGCACCGTCTCGGGGCTAAACGAGGCCGCCGTAGGGGTCAGGATCAGCCAGCGCTCTGCCAGCTCGTCTGCGAGCTCCCCAAGCGGAGGGTTGGCCCACTGACACAAGCGCCTTGCCTCCGTGCCAGGCATCCGCACCACCGAGCCCTTGGCCACGTTCCCCACCACGGTAGAGACGTCCCGGACGGTGATCTTGACCCAGTGCGGAGCGTTCCAGTTCACGTGCTCCCACCACTGCATCTCTCTAGCCGCGTCACTCATCGCCGTCATCTCCGATCTTCGGAACCTCGGCCAAGGGCTTCAGCCCCGCATCGGTGGCAGCGAACGCCCCGGCGACCACCTCCGAGTCCGGATCCTTGGGCTTGAACCTCCGCCCGATGGGGAAGCCATCGGCGTCGCGCTCGATGTCCGACGTGCTCGGCAAGGGGCGTTGCTCCAGGGTGTCGAACACCCTGTCATCGACCGGGGACGCTTCGTCCACCACCGTCAGCGTCGCCGGCACCAGACCCCGCTTCGCGCACTTCCCGTTCACATCTCGGACCACCCCAGCCATGACCAGCCCGGCGGCGTCGTGGACGTCCAAGCCCTCCCGGTCCCCTACGGCATGGCCCTCGTAGTCCCTCAGATACTCAACCGTTGTCGTTGCCATCGATCTGTCTCCTATCCGAACCGATGCTCGTAGCCCGGAGGTGGCTCATAGACCGCAACCGGCCGGACCTCTGCGTGATGACCAAAGATCATCCTGTTCTCTGCAAGCTCCATGGCGTCCGTAAACACCTGGGCAAACAGTCCCTCAAGGGACTGAACCGCGTCGGCGGACAATTCCTTCGCGATTGGCTCAGCAGCCAGCACCACGGGCGACGCCGTCGCGATCGGCGCATGGGCCACCTTCACCAAAGGCGCGGCGAACAACCCAGCCAGCGCCCCCAGAAACCCTCTCCGCTTCATACCCGGCCCTCTACCACGAAAACGGGGGAGCCCCCAAGTAAAGGAGACTCCCCCGAGTCCGACGTCGCTGCTGCCCATGTCGGGCCGCTGCACAGCCCCCGCACGGCCACGTCCCAAATAGCAACGGGGGCCCCGCCGTAGCAAGACCCCCGCTGGTCAGCCCATCCCAGCTCCCCAACCCCGCCGGCTGACTTCGGTGGTCGGATCGTCGCTCCTCATGCGGGATTCGGTTAGCTCGCCGCGACCCTCCCGATCGAATACGCATCGACCGCAATGGTCTTCTGCGCGATCCGCTCCGCCACGCGCATGACGGTCGCGTAGTCCTTGAACTGGCTCTCCTTCGAGAACTCGATCGACATCGGAGCCCGCTCGCCCCAGAAGGTGTAGGCGGGATTCCCGTACACGATCACCGACTTCGACACCGCATTCGTGCCAGGCATCGCCGACGTCTCGTGCATCGGGTCGCTCAGCAGCGGAGTCGAGCGCGGGCCCTGCGTGTCCGGCTTCGGATTCATCGACGCCATGCCCTGCGTCATCGGGCCGATCAGCGGGAAGCCGTCGGTGGTCTTCAGCTTCCGGATGTACTTGCCGACGTTGCGGTGCATGAACCACCGGTTGCCGTCCGCGCTGTTCTCGTTGGGAAGGCTCTGGATCTCGACCAGATCGTCGTAGCTGAGCGTCGAGAAGTGGGTGCTCCCAGACGTGCTGGACCCGCCGAGGTAGTACTCATGCTTGTTCGTGGTCGCGCCCTCGACCTCCTGGATGACGCCAGAGAATGCGCCGTTGGCGTCGGTGGGCTTCTCGGAGAACATGCCCTTGTTCTCCTTGAGCGCCATGGCGTCGGTGAAGACACGCGCCCAGAACGTCGCCCAGATCCGGACGGCATCCTGGACGAGCTGGTTCGGGATGACGTTGATGCCCAGGTAGGTCTTCGCGGAGAGCATCTGGGTGTCGTCGAAGATCAGCGACCCGTGCGTGGGCTCGACCCCCTGGGTGCCCTGCACGTACATGGTCGGGATCTCGGGCAGGTACGGGACCTTCAGGTCGTCGGTCGGCAGTGGCACCTGCGTGCCGTACGCGCGCAGAAACGACTTCTGGCCGATGATGTACGCGACGTTTTCCCACGTCGCTGTCGGGACCAGGATACCGCCCTGGGTGTCCGTGGTGGACGACTGGTCCGCCGCACGGGTGTGCCCCTCAGGCGAGCTCGCGTAGTTGTCCTTCTTCCACGAGTCGTAGGAGGCGTTGTAGACGTCGGCAAGGGCCCGGTACGTCTTGGTGTGGAAGCCCCGCGGGTCCGCATCCTCGTAGGCACGCCAGACCTTGTCGGACCGGTCGGTGCGCTCGTCTACCTTTTTGAACTCCTCGAGGACGTCGGTCATGCACTGGCGCGTGTCCGCCAGCTCCTCGGCCATCGCCGTAAGCTCGGCACGCATGCCTGGCTCGAGCGGATTGCCGGCGTCGTCCTTCTTGTCGGGGTCCCCATCGAGGGCGCGCTGCAGCTTCTCGATGCTGTTCTTGTTCTCGTCGAGGGAGTGCTCAGCAACCTCGATCAGCGAGTGGAGCTCCTTCTCGGAGACTTCACGAATGTGGGCTTCGTTCGCCATGGGTGGTGTGCTTTCTCGCCCCAAGGGGAATCCCCCTGAGTGCGCGTTACGGGTTAAGCCGGGCCGTCAACGATGGCAGTCCAAAAGAAGGACCAACCAGGACGTCGCCTCAGCCGATTCACCCGTGTGCGCTGGCCGTTTGCGTGCGCCTACCCATGAGAGGCCACGCCGGCAGTGCCGAGCGTTCGGTACTGGTACGAACTGCGGAGAAGACTACTCGCCCCCTCGCGAGCGGTCAACCACCAAAGGAAAAGGCCAGCCCCCTATGGACTGGCCCTCTCCCCGCAGTTGGGGTCTTACAACCCACCCTCGATTACGTGTGAGTGTGCATCCGGACCTACTCGGCTCCCGCGCCCTGGTCAAGGCCCGCCTTGGCGCGGAGCTTGTCGATCCCCGCAGCCAGGTCTCGGGCGAATTCAGCCGTGACCTTCTTGCCCTCTGTCTTCGGCACCCTCACCCCCGGGAGTTCGCCATTGGTTCGGCTCTCCGGCTTCGGGTCCGTGCCGTCGAGGGGCTTGGCCTTGGCCTTGGCCTTGTCCAGGATCTCGAGCACGCGCGACCGGGTAGCTGGCGCCTCGACCGGATCCGCAGCGACGACACCTTCCCGGTCTCCCAGGCCGGCCAGGCTACGGAGCTCGGCAAGCTTCGGCCCCAGCGACGCCGTCTCAGCCTTCGGCTCGTCCTCAACCTTCGCCTCCCTCTCGCCCTCCCCGAGTACCTGCTTCAGGCCCTTGGTGACGCTCTGAAGCTGCTTGAGCAGGCCGCCGATCTTCTCCCGCCGACTCTTGGAGATCTTCTTGCCTGCCCGGATCTCGACACCCTCATCGGCCATCCGATGGACCATGATCGACAACGCCTCGGTAAGGCCCGCCTCTTCGACCACCGAGGCGCCAACCTCGGCCGACGCCGTCTCGCCCACCGAATCGCCAACGTCCATGGCATCCTCGGCCGCTACCGTGGCCTCCAGGATCAGATTCGCCGAGCTCCGCAGTCGCTTCGTCTGCCGAGCGATCAGGTTGTGCAATGCGTCGGGGCTCTCCGGGTCATCGGCGCCCAGCTGCCGGGTCTCGGCCAATACCCGCTCCCGCTGCTCCGGAGGGAACCCCAGCGTCTCGGCCAGGCTCCTGCCCTGCCAGTACGCCGAGTTGCCCAGCCAGTACAGACGCTCCGTGGCGTCCATGGCTGCCACCACCGCACCCCGCAGCCGGTCATAGACCAGGTCCAACTCGTCCGAGACCTCGCCGCGTAGCAACTCCCCTGGGAGCCGCTCTCCGCTCGCCTGCTCCACCTCCAGGGCTTCCCCCTCGGGATCCTCCCCGGTCGGCTCAGAGCGAGCCTCGGGCTCTTCTACGGGGTCATCCTCTCCCGCACCTAGACTCCGGACCGCAGCCGCCTCGACGGACAGGGCCTTCAGGTCGCCGAGGTTGCTCTCGGGGTCGATGTGGTGCTCCTCCACGAGCTCGCGCTGGGCCTCGGGCTCGTAGGCCCGGGTAATGCTCTCGCGGGCCTCGGTCAGGACGGCCCTTGCCTCGTCGCTCAGGCCATCCTCGGTGGCAGCTCCCTCGCTGCAGTCGGGAACCATACGGACATCCTTGCCCGAGATCTCGTAGGCCACGCCCTCGCTCCAACCCGTCCAGTCGCCGTTGTCGCCAACGGTGCGCCGGTAGGTCTCGACGAAGTTGTCAGCCAAGTGGGACCGCTTTGTCCCCTCGCCGAAGATGCCCGCCGAGGCCATCTCGGCCAGCCCCCACCGATCAATCGGGATCGCGCAGGCCGACTCCTCGACCATCTCCCACTGCTCGGACACGACCTTCTGAAGCTTCCCGCCTCGGCTCCGAACCTCCCTGACCTTGGTCGGGATCCAGCCCAGCGAGATGCCCCTCAGCCAACCGCCCTTGTACATGCGGCCGATGACTGCCCCGAACGGGTAGATGTCCTCGGGGATGAATTCGACGTCCGACCACAGCTCGTACGGCCCGCCGGCACGCTTCATGGTCGCGATGTACCGGCCCCGGCCCACGGGCGGCTCGTTGTAGATGTGGCACCAGGGCACCACCGGGTTCGCCCGGAACGCCTGCGTGTTGCCGCCCTGGACGTCCAGCCCCTTGTTGTCTCGGGCATCCTCGCCCGACACGACGCAGAACCGCACCACGTTGGCGTCGGAGCCGTATAGGTCCTGGGGCGCCTGGCGCGCCTGGACGACGTTGAGCCCAGAGCGAACCAGCACACGCTCGTTCATCTGGAACCGGCCGGCCTCTGCCTCGATCGCCGACCCTCGCTTCAGAATCTCGTTGTTGGTACCGACGCGGCCCTTTTTGGTTGCCCGCTGGAACTCCAATGCGTCGAGCGGGTTCTGTCCGCCGTACCAGTCGTCAACGCTTCGTAGCGTTCTCATGGTCATGCCCCTACCCCCTCGCGCCTGAAGCTCTCCATGGCTGCAAAGCGCTGCTGTGCCTGCTCTCTAGTCTCGAAGGCTCGACTCAACGCCACACCGTCGTCGGTCATGACGTAAAACGACCCGTCCCGCTCCTGAACCCCGCGGCCTTCTATCTCCTCGAGCGCTGCCGCCTCGACCTGCACCTCCGACCGCGACCGCGCCACCGGGACCACTCCGCAGTGACACTCCACCACCTCGGCGGCCGGTGCCCCCGGCTCCTGCGGGTACTTGAGGCCGTTGCCGAACTCCTCGCCGATCTTGGCCCGCGTCCCGTGCATGGCCTCGTGGGACTCGCGGGTGCGAATCATACGGGCCCGCCACTCGATCTCCTCGACCCCGTTGGCGCTGTAGTGCTCGAACTGGGCCGTGTTCATAGCGATGCCCGTCTCGGTCTGGGCAATCACCCGGGCTCGGCCGTCGCTCATCGTCTCGTTGAACATCGCCCGCAACGACTTGGCCGTCTGGGCTACCGTCTTGCCCTCGTCGATGGCGTCAACGATCGTCTTGCGGACGGCCCGCTTGACCATCTCCTCGGCTGCCGTGGCGGGGCCCTTCTGCAGGGTCTGCGCCGCGTACTTCTTCGTCAGCGCAGGGAGCCGCTTGCGGTACTCGGTGAGGTCCGCCTTGGCCACGCCGAGGGCTTCGAGCGTAGGCTCCCCGGCGGCAACCGCTTGCCGCATGGCCTGCTCGACCGCTGGTGAGATCGTCGCCGCGATCAATCCCCGGTCGACGGCATCCAGAATGGCCTGGATCTCTGCCTCTTCGAGCTCGGTCGGTGCACGCGCCACCACCTCTTCCGGGGTCAGCTCATGTAGCTGCAGCTCCGTCATGTCGGGATTCTGGGCCCGCATGATGGCTCGGAGGCTGGTGCCTGCCTGTTCATTGAACGCCCGGAGCACCGCTGAGCGATGCGTCATCATGGCGCGCTTGACCTTGCCCTTGACCCGCGTGACCGCCTTCTCTCGGGCCTTCTGGTAGTCCTTCGCGGCCTTCCTGCGGCGCTTGATGGAGAGCTTGAGGGTACGTCCCTCAATCACCACGTCCGGGGCGTTCTCGTCGTCCTCGGAGTGCGTTTCCACCACCGAGGCCGGGTCTACTTCTTCGTCCGGGTCGCCCTCAACGGCCCGCTCGCCCTTAGCCGCTGCAGCCTCGTCGGCGATCTGCTCCGGTGGCGCGAGCTTTACATCGGCAAGCATCTGACTCGCCAATTGCGGGGGAACATTCATGGCCACCAGGAGGGCCACGGCTGTCGTCTTCGGGATACTGCCCAGCCTGACCTGGGAGATGATGTTCAACGCTTCCTTGGCCTGGGCACCATTGAGGGCACCCGCTCCGCTGTCGCTGGTCTCGGCAAGCGGCTCGGTGGGCAGCGCGTCCCCTTCTGCCGCGTCCTCCGTTGAAACGCCCATCTGACTCGCCGGCACCTGGCCGAAGGGCACCAGGACATCACTCGCCCAAGGGATCTTCGACAAGTCCAGCCCGAGGTCCAGTAGCGAGTCGATCTGCTCCAGCGGGATCAGAAGCTGAGCCAACGCCTGCGCGGCTACCAGCTTCGCCGCGAAATCCTCCTGCAAGGCTTCGATCTGGGAGAAGTCGAACAAGACCTCGATGGCTGGGTTGTACGGATTGACGATGCCCTTCTGCCAAGCGTTCGCAATCTTGGAGCCGAGTGGAATGAACTTCTGCCGGTAGTTGACTCGCTCCTGGACCTGCAAACCGGCATCACTGAGGCCCGTGGCGCCCTCGTAGTGGGCCAGCAGCAACGGCGTGATGCCGAGAAGGCGAGCAATGATGTTGATGATCGCACTCCGCCACTGCGTGAACTCCATGTCCCGGGGCCGCATGCCCAGGTTCTGGACCTTCCAATCCCCCGACACAGCAGCCATCCGGTAGCCGTCGTGGGTGCCGTACTTCTGTTTCAGCTTCTCTTCGACGGCCCGGCCCTGCTCCTCGTCCCAATCCGAGTCCCCCAGGAACGAGAACAGCAACCCCGGACTACCCCCAGAGGCCAGCGTAGACGCCGTGTACAGGGCCGCCATGCGCTCGGTGTCTAGGTCTAGCTGGCCGGGAATCTGCGGGCTTACCGACTGGTACGGGTCCGTAGGGTGTGCGGCTAGGTAGATCGGGATGATGTCGTCTTTGTCGTCGCCACGGATCTCCTGTGGCGGCTCCCCGTTGGGGCCCCGGTCGATGTTCCAACCGCGGAGCTCCATCGTGTCCTCGCTGGACACTGCAGCATGGACCCTCTGCGGGTCGATGAGCCGGATCTCCTCGGGCAAGCCAATGCTCCGCTTGCCCTTCTTGTGCATGTAGGCCGCGCCCTTGGGCCCGTGCATGTGCACGATCGCCTGGCCGAGGAATTGATCCCACGTTTGCGCCGTGTTCGGCTGCTTAGTCAGGTCGTACAGGGGCCCCGACGTGATCTCCCCAGAGCGCTCACCCGTCATCCAAGGCACGAACGGTGCCCGCTGCATGCTCATGCTGATGACCTGGACTCCTGAGTACCAGGAGCTGAGCTGCAGGTACGGATCCTGAAGGTCAGACATCCGCCCCTGGCCGAGCAGGTCTAGAGCCCGGTTGAACTTGTCGAAGGCCGACAAGCCCTGGACGTCTCCGGCGCGCTGCTCGGTCTGGGGGCCTGCCTTTTGGGTGGAGGTCTTACCCCGGGCGGACTTGTTCCGTGCGCGCGACGGCTGCTTGCCGCGACTAGCCGTCACCTCACGCCGGGCCACGCATGCCTCGCGCGTCCAAAGTCCTGACGCCTGTGTACCTGAATCAAGCTAGCCAGGGCAAACGGCTCTGTGATACTGAGACCGTGGTTCTCCTCGGAACCATCCCTGGGGGTCCCTTTCGACTCAGGGAGAGTCGCCCTACGTAACAGGGGCTGCGGGGCGAGGGGCTTCGTCCATCCCCGACGACCCCCGCAGCCCTCCTCCGACGGGATGTCTCAACTGCAAGCAACTCCCGCAAAGCCTCGATCAACCTCTCGGGAGTCCCGGGGGGCATTACAACACCCCCATCCTTGCCTTGAATCGTGACCGGGAATAGCGTCGTTCTGTCTTCACTCATCTCCGTCGCTCACTTCTTGACGCCGGGGTTCGTAGTATCGGCAGATGTCCGTGCCGTGTACTTCCGGCCGAACGGCACGGATTCTGTCCTCAGAGCTGTATCCCCCTGAGGAACCCCGACTTTGACTCACTGGCGTCGGAGGGACCGCGTAGCACTCGGAAGTCCCGCAATCCGATTGCCCCACCGGGACTCCCCCAGGGTATTTCCAGCGGTTCTCTTCGCCGTACCAGATGCACGTAGAGCACTGCCTCGGTAGTGGCACTGGGCCGACTCTGAACCCCATCTTACCGCCCCACGTACTTCAGCAGGGAACCAGACGGCAGCCGCTTGATCTCCCACGCACCCGGAACGAACTCCATCTTGCCTCCGAAGACAAAGGGCACCCTACGTCTAGCCCGCCGTGGGGGCATGACCTTCCGCTGTAGGCGTCGCAGAAGCACCGCCGAGGGTCGGCCTCGCTTCTTCCTGACTCGCTTCCTCATCCGTCCCCATCCTCTCTAGGCGATCGTGCTGACCGGCTTCCCCGTCGGTCGCCCCATGCGGGTTATATCACCGAAGGCAAGCACGAAGACATCGCCTCGGTCGGGGCTGCCCGACATGTTCTGACGCATCGCTTCCTTCGGCATGACCCGACGCCGGCCGTTGTCGTTGGTGGGGAATACGATGGGCCGCTGACAGAGCTGCTGGATCATGGCCCCGTCCCCCTCCTGGCGACTCACCGGCCGCTCGTTCACGATCATGTTGCCCAACGCTAGGGGCTTTTCCTCCTGCCTGAGCACCGATGCCGTCTCTATCCAGAGCTCCGTACCCAGGCTGGCGTAGTTCTCCTTGCGGCCCCGCCTGGTGGGCTTCTTACCGTTGTCCACCCCGATCACCGGGTACCCACGACGCTTCAGGAAGTCGATGGGCCCGACGCCCATACCGACATCGATCCGGAACCTGACGTCCTTCTTCTGATCGTCGGACAGCGCCGGTATTGCCTTGCCCGTCCTCTCGTCCTTCCGCTCGCCCTTTAGCTCCTCGCCGATCCACTTTTCCGCTAACCGCTCGGCGTACTCGACAATGTCGTCCTGATCGATCTTTCCGAACGTCCGCATCTCGTGGCCGACATAATCCCGCTGGGCCAAGAACGCGCACTCGTCCGATCCGTGCCGGGCCGGGTCGATCCCGATGTCTAGGGGCTCGTCCATGTCGGGCTCCCTGACGCGCGAGAATGCGTCGTACAGGGCCTGTAGCGAATAGGCACTATCCCCTGCGTCTCCCGTGGGGTGCCTGCCATGGACGAATGCGGCCACCAGAGCGCTGTTCTCGCCCCACTGCCGGATCCACTGCTCCCGGCGGGCTGCCCCGGCCGGCGTGTTCGCGATGTGGCTGCGGTGGTAGGGGACGTTGAACAGGCAGAACCCCTCCCCCTTGCGCTTGATGTTGAAGATCTCCCAGGCGAACCCACTCGTCCGGATCGGGTTGAACAGGATCAGGAGCTGGTGGCCCTCTTCGTTCACACTCGTCGCGATGGTGTCGTAGATGGCGTCATCGATGGCCGTCGCCTCATCGAGCACCCAGAGGACGTGCCGGGTGTACATCCCCGAGAGGCCCTCCGCCTGCCGCTCTCGAGCACCACCGCCGCGGGTGTACTTCACACTCGCTTGCCTCGCGATGGCGAAGTGCTCCTTCGGGTGACGGCGGGAACGGATCATCCGGTCGCCCATGTCGAACATCTCCCGCAGGAGAGCGCTCTTGCGGTAGAAGGCTGCGAGCTCGCCCCAGACATTCGTCTGGACGGTGGTCGCCGAGGCAGACGTGATACCCACCTTGGCAAACGGCCTGGTGACCATGAACCACCAGATGATCAGGGCGGCGACGTAGCCCTTGCCGATGCCCTTGGCGCCCGCGACGGCCACGCGCTTGTGGGCCATGAGCGAGCAGGCAATCTCCCTCTGGAACTCGTCTACCTGATTCGCGTGCAGGATGTCCCGCGCGAAGGCGATGGGCAGGCGGTAGTAGCCCCCGCCGGCCAGACGCTTGACCGTATCCTCTAGCTCTTCCCGCACTCAGCCTCTCGACGGCGCCGGGCCCGCTCTGCGGCGTACTCAGCCGTCACCCGCTTGTGGCATGGCACACACAAGCATCGCAAATTGCTGGGCCGGTTGTCCCCACCGTCGGCCCTTGGCTGGATGTGATCCGCCTCCCAGAAGCTTTTCTGCACCCGGAATGTCGCCGTGACCGGCCAACCTTGGTCCCGCAGTCGCTGCAATATCCGCATCAGCCGGTGAGCCGAGGCCAGCCGCTTCACCTCCCCACGCGAGGCCCGTGCCCAGTATGCCCGACCCCCCAGGCGGCGTAGGATTCTGCGCACTCGCTTCTCTAGGCGCGCTGCGTCGGTGCCACAGGTGGCACACTTACCCTGATCGCGCTCCCAGACGTACGCCCGGTAGTCATCGTTCTTGGCCAGCTTGTACGACGCTACGCAGCCGTCGGAGCACCAGTGCCGACGACGCTTCGGCAGCCGAGCCGCACACCACACGCACCGAGTACGGCGGGCCCCGGGAACCACCCAAGACATCGCCCCCAAGCAACGCCTACAATCCGGGTCGGGGTCCGGCCACGACGGGTTCCGGACAGCGGTGTGAGGCCGAATCCAGCGGATTCTCAGTGGGGTCCAGGTCACCGGGGGAAATTCTTAGCGGAATCCTCGGCTAGGAGATACGGGTACTGTTTCTCGCACTCTTCACATCGGTCGGGCTTGGGGTCATCTACGTACCAGTCACCGTCCGAGCCCCTCACGTAGAGCATCTTGTTCACCGGATGCCCATGAAGCGCCTTGTACTCTCGGCAGAGCTGGCCATAGATCCCATCGGGCAACTCCAAGACATTCACCCCGAGCGGTAGGGGTATCTGCCTGTGCCAAATCGGGATCCAAAGCTTACTGCTGTCGGCGTAGGGGGCCGGGTCGGTCAGGACCTCTCCATCCATGTACCCGCCGTGGAAGGTCTCACTCATCGGTCCGCGCTTGCTCAACGCAGCACCACCCACACAAACACAGCGGCCACCACGGCGAAGCCGATGCCATAAACGAGCATTCTGTCACCGTCTTTGATGTGCTCGTCGCAATAACTCTCAACCGAGGCACCAGGGGCACGAGTCGCGGTCCCCTTCAGCCCTGAGCCGATCGTGCTCTTTCCCGAGCCACCTATGCGCCGCCGTCTCATCATCCTTGACCATGGCCGCGATCGCAGCATCAACCTCAGCCTCGGTCTCCACCGTCACTATCGGGCAGCCGGGCCACGAGCGGTGCCACTTCTTCTGACGGTTGGAGACTACGCCACCAGGGGCCTTGGTCTCGCCGTAGTCGGCGACGAAGCCCGTGGCGCATCCAGGGCGCTCGCCGCCGAAGTCGTGACGCGCGCGTTGGGTCCGACACGTTGCGCACTTCGTGGAGCGCAACCCTCGCCCCGCCTTGCGCGCTGGTCGCTTCACTTCCACCAGGCGCGTGGAGCCCTGGTACCCGACCAGCAAGTCTGGAACCCCTCCGCCGATCGTGTGGAGCTCCACCACCGTCGCACCGCGAGACTCGAAGGCCCGGACGATAGTGGCGTGGTTGGTGTCCTTACCCATCGTCGTCACCCCCTTTCAGCCCGCCAAACACGTTGCTCATCGAAAACCACACGGGCGGGTTGTTTGCTGAACTCGATCGTCATAAGCCTCCGGTCTCCGAAGTAGCTGTGCTGGAAGTCGCAATAGGCGAGCCACGGATGCGCGCGGCGCTTGAACTTCTGCGCTGCCTTCTTCCGCTGCCGCTTGCGCCCGCGGGAGCGCGCCCGGTTGATGCGGTGAATCGACTCGGCACCTGGCCGCGACCAGCCGTCGAACATGCGATAGAGGTCGCGGTGGTGGAGCTTCCAGGCGCCGCTACGTGGCAGCACCTCCTTCAAGTGCTCCCGGCTGTCCATCGTCGGCGGGTCTCGGGCTGCGCTACCATTCGAAACCCCCTTTCCGGTGCTTCCCCTCGTGGCCTGGCGGGCGCTCGCAAGGGCTGGGGTCATCACGCACCGCTGGGGCGAACAGCTCGCCGCACATGGCCGCCTCCTGGGCGTCGCCCATGCACAGCGTCTCCCCACACACGGCGCAGTCACCCCTCGCCTTGTCGTTGCCGTGCACCGAGGGCTCGCGCACCAGCGGGTGCCCGCACTCTGCCCGCTCCGGCTCCTCGAAGTAGTCGAAGGCATCGAAGAAGCCCTCACGGGCCGGGTCCTCGTCGCTCTCCTGGCGGATCCTGAAGTCCGGGCACCAGGCGTGCGCCTCGACGAAGCGCGCGATGCGCTCCTCCTCAGGGTTGCCCAGCATGCACTTCGACCACCCCTTGCCGTTGAAGATGATGAAGATGGGGAACGACACCTTGCAGGTGAAGCAGACGCCCTCGTGCCAGTAGGTCACTCCCCCTCTCCCCTCAGCTTGGCTGCGCACGCGACACAGCGGGCCAGGCTCCAACGGATGATCTTGCCACAGCCGGCACAGGCTCGGGGCTGGGGCTTTATGCGGTCTGCGCGCCACTGCTCCAGGGAGGGTCGGCCTCCTGCGGGGGTGGTCATGCGTCTGTCTCTCGGAAACGGAACCGGACCGCTGTAGCGTCGTGCTCGAAGTACACGTTGGGGTTCGGGACCACCTCTGTCAGCTCGTATAGCTTCCCGGTTTGCCGGCCCGCTTGCTCGATCAGGAAGTCCTTCTCCTCGAGCCCGTTGGGGAGGCTGTCCGTAATGATCATCTCGCCTCTAGAGTTGAAATGAACCATGGGTCACCTGTCCTTCGGTGGGGGGAAGCTACCAGTTTCGGTACGGTTCTGGATCAGCTCCAGGTGCTCTTCCAGGTTTCGCACCGCAGGGGCCAGGTACTTTCGTTGGCCCCAATCGGTGTGGAACAGCTCGTTCTTCTCTGCCTTTTCTAGCCAGCCTCGGACCAGATCGGCTCTGCGGGGCCAGAACACGTCTTCCGGTACGTGGGAGTACTCCATCCGGATCTGGCCCGTGTCCCCTATGAGCGTGTCAGCGGCCAGGGTGCCCAAGTCGATGTCCATCACGTAGGCTTCCACCACGTTGGCGGGCTTGCCCGTATGGGTGGTGGCTCGGATGGCATGAGTGATCCACGGGTCTCCATCAAACACTACATGCGCCACCACGGCGCTGTCCTCTTCGTTCTGAAGCGACCGAGGGTCGTAGACCCAGTCGTGCAGGAACAGGGCCGCCTCCACCTTCACGCGAGCCCAGTCGTTCAGGTCTTTCGGTCCGAGGTCGGACGAGCGTCGCAGGCAGTCCAACACGTGGTGCTCGTTGTGGAACAACCGGTTTCCGTTCCGGTACGGGGTGCCTAGCACCCGCCACGGTAGGCGACGCTCCTCAAGCCCGAAGTCTCGGAGCAGCAAGTCCCAGCCCTTAGCCAGGTCTTCAAGACTTTCGTATGCGTTCCGCTCTTCTTCTGCGCTGGTCATCCGTCCAGCACCGCCAGCACGTCGTCGGCGCGAATCATGAGAATCTCTTCACCGGAGAGCTTCACATGCACCCCGGAGTACTTGCCGAACAGGATGTGGTCTCCGGGCTCTACCTCCATCGGGGTGCGGGCTCCGGTCGAGTCTCGAGCCCCTGGGCCCACCGAGAGCACAATGCCCGTTTGGGTGTTCTCTGGGGCCGTGGGGGGCAGGTAGATGCCTCCCTTGCTCTGGGTCTCGGGATCGTCGCGCTGGACGACGATGCGGTCGGCGGTTGGCTTGAAGTCCTTCACTGTTGATTCTCCTCTTGGGCCAGCTTCCTTTCACTGACCCTCTTCTCGTACCGCAGGCGGGCTGCCTCTCGGTTTTTCTCCCAGTGCACCTCGCAGCGCTTGGCGCGGTGGATGGGTTCCTTGCCGCAGATCACGCATAGGCCCATGGCCTCGTTACGGCGCTGCCACTGCAGTTGGCGGGAGACCTCCTTCTCGTCCGTCACCGCGCCACCCAAGCCGAGACCTGGAAGCCCCCTCCCAACCCAAGAGCAAACCATACTGCGTATGACAGCCAGTCCGCTTTGGGCGCGATCCGCAGATGGACGACGCCGGCTAGACAAGCCACCCCGAACGACATCAAAGCCGACCCAGTCACGTCGTCACCTTCAGCCCCTCGCGGAGCTTCCAGCGCTTGCCGACAGACCATGCACCGCCGAATGGCGAGAATGGATCCGGGCCACCCTTCGACACCAGCGTCGCGCCTGTCGCTGGGGCAATCCGAATCACCGCCCACCAGTCATCTTGGCCGCCGTGCTCCTCCAGAAGCGCCTCTCCGATGCGCTCGGCTTCGGTCCTGTAACGGAACAGACCCTGCACATCGCCTACACCCGAGGCGTAGTAGGTCGCTCCTGCAAGTAGGAGGTATCTGTCTGCGCTACTCATGCGGCCTCCTTCGCCACCCGGTCATAGGCCACCAGAGATCCCGCCACGGCGACGTTGAACGAGAACTCTGACTCGATCTGCACCCTCGCGTGGCAGCGGTCCAAGGCCGCCCGGGGCAACCCGTGGTCCTCCGCGCCCAGCAAATAGGCGGCTCGGCACGGGTGGCTAAACCGGGCGAGGTCTAGACCCCCGTGTTCTACCCCGACCAAAGGGCAGCCGTGCGGCAGGTGCGCGATAAGGTCGTCCATGTCCGCGAAGTGGAACAGCGGCACGTGGTCTCTGGTTTTGTGCGTATCGGACGCTTGGCGCTTCCCGTACCGCCGCCCCACGGTGAATACGAACGTCGCTCCTAGGCCCTGTGCGGACCTCCAGAGGGTGCCTACGTTGACCTCGTGCTTGGGGTGGTAGACCCCGATGCCGTAGTAGCCTCGGCGAGTCATCTCGCCACCAACCACGCCGCCAGCCTAACCATGCAGTTTTCCATCTCCGTCTCCTTCCGGGCCACCCCCTCTAACGGGGGGTCTACTCAATCGTCTTCGGGCTCGAAGCCGTCACAGTGGCAGCCAGGGCACACACACCTGACCACCCCTTCGTCGTCTTCCTTGTGATCCCGTAGCTCATCCCCGCACCGGCAAAGCGTCTCGGGGTCGGGGTCGAACATCATGGGGCGTAAATACGACAGGTGGGCTTACTGCGTCAAGCGGCTTCCGTCACGCCGACCCGTTGCCCTCGTCCGCGCCCTTGGCCTTGCGGGCCGCCGAGCGCCTCACCAGCGACATCAGCTTCGGGAAGTCTGCGTGCCCGAGCGTGTGGTACAGCTCCTGCAACTGCGACTCCGCGGCCAGCATCCCCATGTAGCGGCTATACGCGATCGTGATCTCTCGGTCTTCCATCTCCGTCCAGTCCTTTCCTTCGGGGTTTCACGCGATGAACTGCAACGGCCGGTCCGGAATTGGCCGGGCCGCTATCTCCGCGCGTACTGCATCTCTGTTCTCTCGGTAGTCGGCACGCGCCAAGGCGTTCCTAATTCCCCAATACGCCGGCCACGACATTACCCATTCGGTCTGGTCTCCGACCGACTCGGGAATCGACCCCTGCAGCGCAACTAGGTCCGCGTAGGTCAGCTCCCCCAGGGTCATGCGATCCCCGTGCTGGTGCTCTTCCGCTCCACGGGCCGCGACTCCGCCTCTACCACTTCGATCTCTTCCTCACCGCCCTCGGGGGTCTCCGGCCCAGACAACGCATCCATCCGGACCGGCGAGATCTTCGCCAAGATCTCCTTCATTCGGCGCTCTTCCTCCGCCACGGTGTCGTCGCTGAACACCTCATCGACACCCAAGTAGAGCTCCTCCACCGCACGGGTCGGCGCGTACGTGCCCTCGATCTGCGCACGCTCCTGCGCACACCTGACCAGCGTATTCAGGAACGCGGCATCGCCCGCCTTGAACTCCTCGCGCTCCTCGACCAGCTGCGGCACCCGCATCGGGATGCCGTCTTCGTCCCGGACCACCTTGCCGTGCGCGTCTTTGACGTCCTCGTACTTGAGGACACGCTTCTTGATCATGCCCACCGACCGATGAAAGCTCTTCCACGCTTCGAGCTCGATACGACCGATGCGACCCAACTGCGCCTGCACCTTGCCGGCCCGGGAGACCATCTGGCGGTTTTTGTAGTCGTCCTCAACGACCTTCAGGTCCCGGGACACCACCGAGGTCGTCACATCGAGCCGCTCGGCAATCTCGTAGTTCGGCACCCCAGCGAGGTACATCTCCTCGACACGGGCCCGGCGCTTGGCAATCGCCCGCCGCTTCTTCACCAGCCCGGGGCTGGACAGGTTCCGTTTCTTCGCCACCCGATTACAGCTCCGGGTTGAGCCTCGGGTCCGGGCACAGGACCGGGCGGGGCGAGCCCTGGACTCCGTGGCCGTTGGCCAGAAGCGCCATTTCGACAAGCGTCAGGTTGTTCATCAGGAACGCCACGAACACACCAGCCTTGTCCGTAGGCACGATGTGGTCTCCGCGCTCCTCGAGGAACCCGTCGGCTACCAGCTCGGCAAGGGCCTCCTCAACCCCCGTAGGAGTTTCCGTTGCCTCTTCGCCCCCCTGGGGGACCTGATCCGTCTGACCCTCGTCCTCGCCTGTCATCGTCCGTCTCCTCGGCCAACTGCACCTTGATCGCTCGGTCGTCGATGAAGTTGCCCGTCAGCTGCTGCCACGCCGTGTCGTTCTCGCCCTCCCAGAGCAGCAAAGTCACGAAAATGAACCCCTTGGGCCTACCCTCGTACTCGCCGTCTTTGTGGACGGGCGTCCCTACCCGAATCACCTCACCGACTTCGGTGAAGAAGTCTCGGATTGCTTCCTTGTCCTCGCATCGTTCCCACGGGACATTGCCGACGAAGAGTCGCCTCTGCAGTCGGTTTCCACTTCGTCTCTCCGCCACGCTCCAGGCCCCTCACTGACTGACTCGACGCGCACAGCGCCAAGAACCCTTTTCGCCAGTAGCACGTCCGACCACCACTGCCCAAGCGGTTCGAGACCTAGCCCCCGGAGTTTCCCCAACACGGGGCCCAGCTCGTCCCGAGAGAATACCGCACGCCCCGAGGCCCCCAGGGCCCCGTCAGGGCCTTTCTGCAAGGATAGCCTAACCCGCTCGCTGTCCGTCTCTGCGACGTACACAGGGCCGTGGGGGCCGTCGATGCGGCATGCGGGGGTCTCAACCACGGTGCCGTTGTACTCAACCCGCATTCAGCACCTCGCTGAGCCACGGTAGAACCCAAATCCACACGGGCAGCCAAACCAATTCGACTCCAACGACCACGGCTAGGCCGTAACCGAGCCAAGCGCGGAGACTCATCCCTTCGTCAGTGCTCGACGTCATCGAACGGCTCCCCAGCGGTGCACCCGTAGGCGCCCGTGCATGCCTCGAAATAGACCTTCCGGGTGTCGTGCCCGGCGTGGTGCCAGACCTGATGCACCCGCTGGCCGTGCTCGTTGGTCACCTCCGTCACGTGGTCGTAGTTGGGATCCCGGCCTTGCCGGTACGCGCCAGGCGACGCCGACAGCACCTTCACCGGCATGCCATTGGACAGCAACACGAACCCGTACCGCGGCCTAGAAGAACTCATCGACCACCTCCCCCAACACATCCGGGCCGGCGTCGTCGTCGGGGAATCTCCCGTCCGGGACGTCCGCCCCTCCCTTCTCGGTGAAGCTCATCGTCGAGCCCTTGAACTCCATGTCGAACGTCCCGATGGGCCCGTACTTGTTCTTCGACAGCGCGCACTTGGTCTGACCGTTCTCTCGGCCCAAGAGCAGAATGCCATCGGCGTCGAAGTGCAACGCACCAGACTCCCGGAGGCGATCGTTGGTGGGCATCTCCTCCCCGGCTCGCTTGCTGTCCTTCTTCGTCAGCGACGACACGCACACCACCGCGCACCCCTCGCGCTTCGCCAACCCCTTTAGCCCCTTCGACACCGCCTCCACCCGCTCCCGGGTATCCCTGCCCCGCTCGTCGTGAGCGATCAACTGCAAGTAGTCCACCACGACCAGCTTCGGCTCGTGTAGCTTCACCTGGTCTACGATGTCCTGGACGCAACGTACCGAGTTGTTCGCCAACGCGATCGGCAGCCCCGACAGCTTCTCCGCCACGTAGGCCATCGCATGGGGGTCGGCCAGTCCGTCCTCGACCTTGCCGACGTCGAGCTGGCCCTCGGCGGCAATCTCCCGGTCGTAGATCGAGTCGCGAGGCATCTCCGCCGACACCATGAAGCTCTTGATGCCCGCCTTGGCCGCCCTGACTAGCGTCTGAATCACCAGCGCCGTCTTGCCCGCCCCGGGCTCGCCCGCCACGAGATAGATCCGCCCGCCCTTGAACCCACCCCGCAAGGCTTGGTTCACACTCGGCAGCGGCGTGGGGGCCACCCACGATGTCGCCACCGGCTTGAGACGCATCTCCACGTGGGCCTCGATTTCATCCTCGTGCCACACCACCCCGGGCCGCTCCGCTCCGTCGTCGTTGCCGTCCCACTCGCGGCGCCTCATAATCGCATCCACGTCGGACACCAGCATTGGCAACGGGTGGCACCTGTCCGCGAACGCCATCATGATCTCTCGAGACACGTCCAGCGGTAGGCCCTTGGCGTTCAGGTACCCGCACAGACGGTGCGCCTCCTCGACGGAGTCATGAGAATCGACACCCCTCAGCGACACTGCTGCCCAGTGGGCGCCGCCTTGCTTCTTCTCCTCCACCTCCTTGATGCGATCCTGGATCAGCGCGGCCAGCGGCGCCGGTACCTCTGGGAGCTCGGGGAACAGCGGCAACTCGCCGAACCATTGCGTGCCCTCCGAGGGGGGTGCGGCTACGAGCTTGCCGACGTGCACCTCGACCAGATCGGGCGACTTCGCATCGCCGCCCGTGAACAGGGCCGAGCCCTCCGTGAGATTCTTGATTCCGTCGAAGCCCCGGAGCAGGAACACCGAGACGTTGCCTTGGTTGATCGCCGGGGCCCCTGGTGGGATCGACAACCCTCGCTCGACCAGCAACGCCTCGGCCCTATCCCCGGCGCACCGGATCGCGCACAGCCCGCCCAGCAAGGCCAGCTTGACCATCGTCTCCGAGCGGTCCTCGAAGTAGTCCCGTAGCCGCGACTCCGTGGGGGGGCGCTTGTCCATCTCTCGCCAGTTCACCCACGTGCTTCCGTTGGGCAGGCAGGGGACGGGCAGGTAGCCGAGGTCCAGGTAATGAAGCGCCTGGGTCAGTGCGTCACTCACCGGGTGTCCCCTTGTACTCTGGGTCTACCTCTTCGAGGGGGCGCCACAGCACGGGGTCACACGGCCAACCGTCGCCATCGAACATCATGAACCCATGCTTGTCTCGGTTCCCCTCTACGACCACTGCACAATCGGGAAGAATCAGCGCCAGCATTGACCCATCCTTCGGCGCGTACATGACCTCTCGCCAGCCCTGTTTTCGTAGGGCCTCGTAGGCATTACGTAGGGCGCGCAGTTCGCCCTTGATGGGCTTCGTCATGCGATCCTGAACCTCAATCGCTTTCGGATGCGTGGGCAAAGGACCACCACCAAGAGCCATGTCGTGCTCTGTGCACGCAAACACGTGAACCTTCTTGTCCTCAGCCATTGCCAAACTCCTTCGCCGTCTCCGCTCCGTGCACTCTCGTCACCTCCCTGATCGCTCCCTCGTGGCCAACGTGGCGCTCGAAGAAAGCGTAGATCGTCCCCGGATCCACCGATGTCTCCGGGCCTGAGTACTGCTCGTAGAACTTCCGACGCATCGCTTGCCTGCCTACCACGATCGCCGAGTTGAGCCGCGTCCAAATCGAGTAGAAGCACCCGAAGTGCGGAGCCGTCAGGTCCCGGAACCACTTGTCCTCCCATGCCTGGTCCATGAGCTCCCCGACGCGCTTGTCTACCCTGGCCCGAAGCTCCTCCTGCGACGCCCCGGGGAACTGCTTTTCCGCCATCGCGTCCAGGTCCAGGAGCATCCGCTTGCACCTCCCGAGGTCCTTGGCCCAGTTCGGGTTCGGCGCTGCAGGTCCCAGCCTTTCCCGTACCTTCCCGTAGTACCGCCCTACTACTAATTGCCCACGGTTTTTCTTGCGTTTAGGCTTGGGCTTCTCTGCCTGAGGGTTCACTCCACCCACGAGAGTCAGAGAGATTTGCCCCCCTTGCCCAGCAAGCCGCCCCTCAGGCGCGCTACTGGGGAACCGCTTTTTAGGTTCCCCATGTTCCCGATCTCCCGAACACCGAAAAGACGCGGACGGGCGCTGTGCGCGCACCCGCGTTGCAGGTTCTGTGCCACCCTTGGAAACCTCAACCCCAGTGGGCACTTCTCCACCCCCGTGAGTGCCGGTAGCCAAGACCTCGACAACCTCCTCCTCGGCCCACGGTTGGTATTGCATTCCTGCAAGAGTCGGCCCGCACAGGCCGGCCAACCGCAGGAGCTCATCGCACTGCGACAACGGCAGCTCCAGCTCTCCGCCCCGGGTGGATTTCAGCGAAAGGAACCCTCCGTTCTGGTTGAGCTCTGCGGTCAGCCACAGTCCGTCCCCCCTGAGCCTGCCCACCGACATCTTGGCAAACCCCTTGCGCACGGCTCTCTGGAGCACCCCGACGAATCGGTTGATCTCCCTGAGCCGGATGGTGATCGGCGACTTCCCTGGCCGGTACCGAAGGTCCAGGTCGGGCCACCACCGTTGCAGGTGCAGGAACCTCGCGTCTCGCCATTCGACCGCCGAGACCAACACAGACTCCCCCTCTACGGCGCCCAGAATCGCCCCCAGGGGGCTTCCGGGAGAATCGCACCCCCTGGCCTTCTCGAACCACGGGAACGTCCCCTGGGGCCTCTCGGGGGCTTTCTGGGGCCTGGGGGGCTTGGCCGGCGGTGGCGGAGCGTTCCCCGCGAGGGAATCGACCGACTTCTGTATCTCGCCGAGGACATCGTTGAGCTTGGCTCGGCGGTTGGTCTTGGTCAGCCAGGGCAGGATGCCCCGGTAGTAGCGCTCTATGCACTCCTCGAGCAGAGCCTCACTGCCCTGGGCGGTGAACTCCCAGGATCGGCCCCGGTACTCCAGGCGCGCCATTCCGGGCCGGGTCAGGGTCAGGTAGGCGAAGTCATCGAGGCTCGCCGGCTTAACGCCGATCCGCCAAGGGTTCTTCGGGGGCAAGGCCGATGCCCGCCGCAGAGCCCGCCTCAGGTACCGGATGAACCGCTCGGCCGCCCTGGCCTGGAACGGAACCCCCTGAACTTCCAACACCGGGGCCCCATCGGGGAGAAAGTTTAGCGAAACGCTTGGCGCGACGAATTGCGTCGTGGTACCGCTGTGGTCAGTCATTGAGGGTTCCTCGGCTGTGTTGAGTGGTTGGTCTGGCCATCTCGCCTCCTGGTCTTCCCTTCTGGCTCCCCTTCTTCTTGGCGGTCGAAGGTTGACAGTGAGCCCCGGGGGTCATTCCCCGGGGCTTTGCTGTTTGTGCTGTCTCACAATCTCTCGGCAAGTTCCACAAGACGCCAGGTGATCAGCCTCCACAGACCGTAGATTCGCCTGGTGGCTGTCGCTCAGCAGCGGTAGCGGAACGTCGGTACGCAAGCCCGCCCTCTCCCCGCACGGAAAGATTAGCCCCGTCCTGAGGGTAGAGGCCCTGCGGCCAAGGTCGGTCATCTTGGCGATGTCCGCCAACGTCAGACACCCAGTTCCATGATCGCCCTCCCGATCTGTTCTACCACCTGAGGCACACACGCATTGCCGAGAGCCTTCAGGGATTGTCTTCGATGTCGAGCCAGTCTGCGGGGAAGCCCTGGAGCTGACACACCCACCGGTGATTCAACCGTGCGCGGCTCTTCCCATTCGTGTTGGGGTTGGCCGGGTCCGGCTGGCCAACGGTGGTCTCGAGGTCTGGGGACTTCCGGTTGGTTTGGTTGGGCGTCGCCCACCCCCTCACCGTCGCGTCCGTGAGCGTCACCCCTGCGGATCTCCCGCTTTCCGTTGAGTACCCCGCCGAGCCGCTGCTGTTCGCATCTGCCGCTGTTGGTGTCGGCCTGGCCGACACCAAGCCCGCCAAGCTCGGACGAATCGCAGCCCCCTCGGATGGGGACTGGTTGCTCCCGTACTCCGTGGCTGTTGGCGTGGGCCACGATCCCTCTCTTGCGATCTGGTCGAGGCTGGGTGATTTGCGAGCCCCCCCATTCCCTTTGCTTCTCCCGTCCACCGCCTTGGGCGTGGGCCACGATCCAAACTCGGTCTCTCCGGTGAGGGGCTCCGACATGGCGAGCACCCACCACGAGCGGCCATGCGGTGTAGTCTGCTGCCTCCAAATCGCTGAGCACTTCGTCAGCTGCGATAGTTCGGAGGCCAGGGACGTTCTCAGCGAGCACCCAACGGGGTCGTAGAGTACGCACCAGCCGTGCGAACTCGGGCCACAGGTGCCGATCGTCGTCGGTCCCTTGCTGGTTGCCTGCGACGCTGAAGGGCTGACAGGGGAAACCACCGGCGAGGAGGTCGACGGGCTCGGCGCTGGTGACATCCCGAACATCTCCGAATCGAGGGACATCTGGCCAGTGTTTGGCGAGGATTCGTTGGCAGAACTCATCTTGCTCCACTTGCCAGGCGCATTGCATTCCAGCGCGTTCGAGGCCCAGGTCGATGCCTCCGATTCCAGAGAAGAGCGAGCCGAATTTCATTCCTCTCTCCACACCTTCGGGACGAGGTGCCTCACAGGTGGGATCTTGCGTTTCTTTGCTTTGTTCCAGTCGATGACGGGCTGGCACGGCGCGGAGAGGCTCACGTCTCCGACAAGGTTTGCGCCGATCTGCACGATCTTTGCCAAGCGGTCACCGGCTTTCTTGAGTCGCGTGATTTGTCCCCTGGCTTCTTGGAGTGAGAGGGGCTGGGTCATGGCTCCCGTTTGTTTCCTTTCCGCACACTGCGCCACGGAACGAGGCCCACGATTATCCCGATTAAGAGCATGATAATCCCTTCGATCATGGCGCTCCGATCCTCCGTGGACGGCGCACCAACAGGACCTCTTCCTTGCTCACCCCCACGCCCATAGCGTCGCCTCCGGTACGTCCTGGGCCGTCTCTACGATCTTTCGCACGACTTCGGTGAGGCCTTCTTGAGAACCCCACCCATTCGGCGGGTTCAACGCGGATAGGTCGTTGGCCTCCAGGTACGACAGCACGGGCTCTAGGTGAGCCGCCAGTTCGGCCGCCTTCATGCCATTGAAGTCGCTCCAGTGCTTCCGGGGTTCGTCCGCACCGTGCACCGCTTCGACGGCCGCGGCCATCATTGGGCTCAGGTTGCTCGTCACGTTAGCGTCTAGGTCCCCGACCTGGACCGGCTCAGGCCCGCCTAGATCGGCTTGCCAGTGCATGTCCCAACTCATGCCGTCGCCCTGGCCTTCCCCTCGCCGTGAGACGCCACCGCCCTGTCGCGCTCGCTCTGCATGTACCCGAGGAACTCGATGGCATCCCCGATACGAGTACCGACGTCGAGGTCCATGTCGGCCATCTTTTCCAAGACTTCCTTCTTCACCTCGTCATCCACCGAAGACAGCGTGACGACCGCCTTGAGCACCTTGCCCGCAGGGCCGGCGGCTCTGAAGTTGACGTCCGTCGAGCCGTCGTCACCGGGCAGCATCTGGTGTGCGATCAGATGAGCCTTGAACGACGTGGGAGTCGGGAACCCACCGTCTTCGGCCATCTCGATGAACTGCAACGCCGACAGTTTCGCGTCCGTGTCTGCCACGTGCCGGGCAGCGTCCAGGGCCAGGTGAAAGTAGTGCTCCTCCCACAGGGAGAACTCGGCGTTCTCGCCCTGTAGCTCGATCCGGGGCTGAAGGATCTGGCTGTAGATCCGGATGTGCCGCGAGACCTGCATAGCCGAGACGTCGAACGTCTGCGCGAGCTCGCTACCCGTGAGGGCACCCTCGGTGCGTTCCGAGGCGACGCCGCACGTGATGGCCATGTAGATCCAGGCCCGCTTGTGGAGGTCCCTGGCTTGCCCGTAGACGGTTTGTAGTTGATCCGCGGGGGCAGTCTTCGCCCAGTCCGCGAGTCGCTTGTAGGACATCTGCTGCCCCGGCATGAGTGCCATTCCGCTCATTCGCTAATCTCCTTCATGCTCTCGGAGCACAGTCGCAACATGCGGGCGTGCTCTGTCTTGCCCACGTGGTTCGGGCAGAAGTGATAGGTGCGCTCCAGCATGCCGGTGAACCAATCCCACCCGGCGCGACTGGCGGCCCCGTGGAGCCGAGTACTACCCAAGCGCGAAGGGCGCCCCCACCCGCTAAGTGGTGGCTCTGTGAAGGCTTCCCTGCACCCCGGGGCATCGCATTGCATTCCTCGTCCGCCGACCATCATTCGTCTCTCCTCCGGTCAAGGCCAGACAAATACGCCCACCTCCGAGCCTTGTCCAGCCCGGGTGATAAACTCGCCCGGGGGTTTACATCGGCTCGTTTGTCATGGTATACCCCGAACCTGGCCCGGACAGAGACGGCAGTATCGTCTGCCCCAACCCCCCGATAGGAGGAGGCTCGACAATGGCAGAGACTGAAGTAGTGCCCACCCAGGCACCCCATGGAGTAGGAACCGACGTTGCCCTGATCGGAGACGGCATCGCCCCGGCGGAGCGCGTCAGGCAGGCGACGGAGATCGCCAACGTGCTCGCCCCGATCATCGAAGAGCGCGAGCTGTACGTGGCCATCGGCGACGGCCGGCACGTGAAGGCCGAGGGGTGGACTTCCCTTCTGGCCATGATCGGCATCATGCCCCGCGAGGTGACCAACTTCCGGGACTCCGAGGATGGCTCCTACGAGGCGACGGTCGAGTTGGTGCACATGGCCTCGGGAGAGATCGTAGGCCGCGCATCGGCCGAATGTGGGCGCGCAGACGACATGCAGGGCTCGCGGTGCTGGGCAGACCAGCCATCCAACGCTCGGCGGTCCATGGCTGCGACTCGAGCGACCGGCAAGGCTGCCCGTCTGGGCTTCTCCTGGATCATGGTCTTGGCGGGATTCAACGCCACCCCGGCCGAGGAGATGGGCCACGTCCAGGGTGGGGGGTCTGCCTCTGGCGGCAAGACCGCGAAGAGCTCCGGCAAGCGTGGGGGTAGCTCTTCCACCGGAGGTCCGCCCGCCGACTGGAAGGAGAACGAGAAGCGCCTCCTCACGCTCAAGGTGGAGAAGTACGAAACCAAGCCGGGCAAGCGCGGCGATGGGTCCGGGTACACGCGCACCGTCGTGACGTTCGAGGGCGGGATGATGGCCTCGGGGTTCGACGACAACTTCCCTGAGCAGATCAGCACCGCTCACGAGAACAACGCGAAGGTGGTCGCGGTCCTCCAGCGCAAAGGCAAGTACCTCAACCTGATCGAGATCCAAGACCTCGTGTTCGATGCCGGGGAGCCGGTCAGCGGTGCCGAGGACGAGGAATTCCCCGAGCCAGGGTCGGACGGGTAGGGCCCATGACCTCCGAGCGTCGCAGGTACGGGGAGTGGAGCGGCAACCCGAACGGATACCCCGAGGATCGCCGCAAGTGCATTGAGGAAGTCTACCCCGAGGGTCAGTGGCACTCTCGCCAGTGCTCTCGCAAGCGCGGCCACGGACCAGATGGGCTCTACTGCAAGCAGCACGGGGCCATGGAGGAACGGCGGCTCGAAAACAACCGCAAGGCACTGGGCCAGCCATGATCCTCAAGTACAGCGAAGAGTTCTTGGCCCGAGCGTTCACTTTCGACGAGACCCACCACGAGTACCGCGTCGATGGACAGAAGCTATTCCCCACGACGACGGTGGTGAACACCTGGCACCGGGTCTGCCGACACGAGATGCCCGACTTCACCGAGGAGCACCGCAACCGTGGGACCATCCTCCACGAGATCATCGAAGCCGACATCCGGGGCAGACTCGACGAGCTCAACCTCGACCCCGAGGTACTTGCGGAGTTCGAGCCCCAGCTTGAGGCCAACCGTGGGTGGCGCGAGCTGGTCGGGTACGAGCCGCTGTGGATCGAGAACCCAGACGGGACACAGGAGATGGCCTTGGAGATCCGAGGTTGGCACCCATCGGGGTTCGGGTGGACGGCCGACTCCATCGGGATCGCCTACGGCAAGGTCGGAGTGCAGGACTGGAAGTCGTCTTGGATCTCCGGCGCCGAGCTCCAGACCGCCGGCTACGAGTTGGGCATCGAGTTCGCCTTCGGGGTGAAGGTCGAGACCCGGGCGGCCATCGGCCACGGCCGAGACGGCACGTTCCGCCCTCACCCGTTCGACAACCCCCAAGACAAGCGTGCCTTCAACGGATGCCTCTGGCTGCTCAACGAGGCTGCCCGGAGAGGAGAACTGAAGTGACCGACCTCGACGACATCAAGGTGACCATCGACCTCAGTGTTCCCGAACTGATGATGGTTCTCGATGGCCTCCAATCGCTTCTTGGCGACGACGACCAGGAGGCGATCAGCGCCCTCCTGGCCCGCCTTTACGAAGCGCAGATGGGGCTACCCCAATGACCGACCTCCTAGACCCGCACCGCGCCAAGCGTCGGCCCGTCAGGGGCCCTGTGTGGCTCTGCATGGGCATGCTGTCTCTCGCCCTGGGCGGAGTAGCCTACCGGCTCTACGTGGCAGAGCGGGCGATCCTGAACGCTCACGGGGTCATCGTGACCCATCACCAAGACATAATCGCCTTGGGTAGCCATGTGAAGTGCCGAGAGGTGAAGGGCGAGCGGATCTGCCCCGGGCACAAGTACATCGAAGTGACGCCGTCACCGATACCGAGTGCAACGCCTACGACGACAGCCAAGCCGAAGAAGCGTCGTCGCAAAAACTGAGGAGACCAACCGCATGACCGTCGCCCACGAAGCCAAGTCCACCCCCGCCGACGTCGCCCTGGAGTCCACCCACTTGGTGGCTCTCGCCGAGGGCGCCACCGGGATCCAATCCCACGACGACTACGAGCACGCCGGCCGTATCCTCACCGAGGACGTGAAGCCGTGGCTCAAGCGCGTAGACTCCGCCTTCGACCCCCTCATCAAGGAAGCCAACGCCCACACGGCCAACCTCCGGGCCTTCAAGGCCCAGGTGCGCGAACAGGGCGAGCAAGCCGAAGCCGGCCTCAAGTCCGCCATGCTCGCTTGGCAGGAAGCCGAGCAAGCCCGCATCGCCGAGGAGGAACGCAAAGCCGCCGAGGCTGCCCGCAAGGAACAACTCCGAGCCGCAGAGGCCGAGGCAGCCCGCCTGGAAGCCTCAGGGGACACTGAGAGCGCCGCCGAGGTGGTCGCCGAGGCAGAGTCTACCCCTGCGGTAGCGCCCGCTGTGGAGCGCCCCAAGGGCCCCCAAGGGGTGGCTACCCGTACGACCTGGAAGGGCCGAGTCACCGACATGAAAGCCCTGGTCACGGCTGTCTCCGAGGGCAAGGTTCCAATGAACGCCTTGCAGGTGAATCAGACGGCAATCAATCAGGCCGCCAAGGCCGCCAAGAAAGACTTCAACTGGCCCGGCTGCGAAGCCGTCGCGACCAAGACCGTATCCGCGAGAGCACGATGAAGCCTGATGGCATCCAACTCATCGAGTCTCACGCATGGCAGGAGACCCCCTAGTGCAACGCCTTTCCTTCAGCCTCGCCGAGCTCAAGTCCCTCCTGGGGATCGTCCCCCGAAAGTTCCGAGCCCGGTTCCGTGACGCAGTCCGAGCCGAGGAGTCTCGACTCGAGGACCGCAAGAAGTACCTCCGCGAGTACATGGCCGGCTACCGCAAACGAAAGAAAGCCACCACGGCGAAAGGGACCAAGCGATGAACGATAACGCGCCGACATACGAGGAAATCGCCGCCTTCGGTAGTAACTGGTGCTGGGGGGATGGCGACTACGAACCCCACGAGCTGAACCAGATCGCGCACTACCCGGGTGCTGACGGAGGCCAGACCGTCACCGTCTACTGCAAGCCCATCGGGGCGCACTTCTATCGCCTAGTTGTCGAGGCCCGCGAGGATGACAAAGACGGCTCTGCAGCGAGCGGCTACGTCCTCTCGGGCGGCTCCACCGTGCACCCGCAGATGCTGGCCCCGGTCGCTCTGGCGATCTCGCAGGGGATGCTCGTACTGCGAGATATCGAGACGAACCATCGACTATGACCACGACTTGCGTAAACCGCTCGTAGCGTTTACGACTGGCCCGGCATGAGAGCCTACAACCCCGACCTCAACGTCTACGACGCCGCCATGGAGCGCATCGGCTGGCTGTTCGAGAACTTCCCCCGGATTTACGTCTCGTTCTCCGGCGGCAAGGACTCTGGCGTCGTTCTCAATCTCTTCCTCGACTACATGCGCAAGCATGGCATCACCAAGAAGATCGGCGTCATGATCCTGGACAACGAGGCGAACTACGAGATCAGCCTCCAGTTCATGCACAGCATTTTGGGCAAAAACCTCGACCTCCTCGACGTCTACTGGTGCTGCATGCCAATCACTCTGCCGTGCACGGTCAGTGCCTACGATGTCGAGTGGCAGTGCTGGGGCGAGTCTGATCGCGAGCGCTGGATCCGTCCTCTTCCTGAGCAGGACTACATCGTCCACATGGGCAACCACCCGTTCGATTTCTTCCGGGAGGACATGTCCTACGAGGACTTCTGGGACCAGTTCGGCGAGTGGTACTCACAGGGCGAACGCACAGCCTGTGTCATTGGCATCAGGACCGCTGAGAGCCTCAACCGCTTCCGCGCCATCATGAACCCCCGCAAGGAAACCCTCGGCGGGCGGATGTGGACCAAGCGCAACGGGCCCAACGTGTTCAACGTGTACCCGGTCTACGACTGGCGCACCGAGGATGTCTGGATCGCCAACGCTCGATTCGAGTGGGAGTACAACCGCCTCTACGACATCTTCTACCGAGCCAATGTTCCGCTGGGGAAGATGCGCGTTGCCTCGCCGTTCATGAGTGAGTCGAAGTCGAGCCTTAACCTGTACCGCGTGATCGACCCGCCCGTGTGGGCGAAGCTCTGCGCGCGCGTCCAGGGCGCCAACTTCGTCGCCACCTACGGCAAGCAGCTCGGCTACCGCAGCTTCAAACTCCCCGAGGGCCACACCTGGAAGTCGTTCGTCAAGTTCCTACTCGACACGCTCCCCGAGGGGGTGGCGGCAAATTTTCGTAGGCGGTTCATCCAGTCGTTCAAGGTCTGGGGAAGGTTGGGCCGCGGACTCCCCGACGAGATCATCGAGCAGCTCGAGCAGCATGGCATCCCGTTCAAGCTCAACGGCCTCACCTCTCACGGCAACAAGACCCTGCGGCGCGTTCGCATCCAACGCTTCCCCGACCATTGCGACATGCTCAAGACCAACCCCGGCATGGTGGCGTCGTGGAAGCGATTTGCCATCACGATTCTGAAGAACGACCACACCTGCAAGTACCTCGGACTCGCCCCATCTCAGGAGCAGATGGCACGACAGAAGGCCATCATGGCCAAGTACAAAGACCTACCCATTCAGCAGAAGGAGAAGCCCGCCGATGAAAGTGATACGCCACTCCTCGCTTGAGGGCAGCGACCGCGAAGTCCAGTGCCCACAGGGCGGCTTCACCAGCTTCCGCCCCGTGCTTGCCGCCGATGGCCTGGGCTTCTCCATGCACCGCACAGAGATTCCCCAGGGGGCTCCACAGCGGTGGCACTACAAGCACCACCAGGAGGCCTGCCATTGCATCGCCGGCAAGGGCATCCTGCGTAGCGAGGCCACAGGCGACGAGTGGACCATCGTCCCCGGCGACACTTACGTCCTGGACGAGAACGACCCGCACACGTTCCAAGCCCTGACGGACGTGACGCTTATCTCCGTGTTCAACCCTCCCGTCACGGGCAGGGAAGTCCACGACGACAACGGCTCCTACCCGGCCCCGGAGCGGCCCACCCGATCTCCCGTCTACGACGTGCGGCCCGTTCCCATCGATAAGATCCAGGCCAACGACTACAACCCCAATGCCGTTGCGCCGCCCGAGATGGAGCTACTGCGCGTGTCGATCGAAGCAGACGGCTACACGCAACCAGTCGTCACATTCTACGACCAGGAGTCCGACCGGTACATCGTCGTCGATGGCTTCCACCGGTTCCTCATCCTCAAGCAGAATGCTGAGATCCGGGAGCGGGAGAACGGGTGCTTGCCCTGCGTGGTCATCGACAAGAACCTGAGCGACCGGATGGCGTCCACGATTCGTCACAACCGGGCCCGGGGCTCTCATAACATCGAGCTGATGTCGGCGATCGTTGCCGAGCTCGTCGAGATGGGCAAGGGCGACCGGTGGATCTGCAGTCACATCGGCATGAGCGCAGATGAACTCCTGCGCATGAAGCAGATCACCGGCATCGCCGCCCTGTTCGAGAACAGCGACTTTTCCGACTCCTGGGAGGCAGAGCTTTCTGCCGCAGAGGAAGACGAGCAGTTCGAGGAAGTCGGCTAGGCAGCCCTGACCATGGCCCGAATCTACCACCCTTGGACAGCGTGGGAGTGCGTCCCCGCTGGCATGTACGCCGAGGCGCCCCCTGCGGGGATGTCGAGCGACGAGGCCAAGCAAGCCTACTGCGACTTCCTCCAAGACCTGCCACGGTTTCAGTCCGCTCTACAGCAAGTCCTCGCCAAGTGGCCCGTCTCGTGCGAGCACTTCCTCTCCAACTCCAGCTCCAACCGTATCGCCTGGCTCGGACAAGCTTCCATGTGCATCGCTACCGGAGTGCCCGCCAAGTACCGAGGCGGGTTCCACCTGCTGAGCCCCGATCAACAGCGGGCAGCCAACGCCGAAGCAGCCCGAGCCCTACACAAGTGGAGCACCAGTCGGGGATTCTCACTGAGCTCGGGAGAGGCCTCATCCCCGAACGGCCAGACCTTCGGTGGCGTGGGCCTACATGCCCGCGTGAGGGCCTACGCTCGCCTTTGGGAGTCTCGGGGGTACCCCGAGGGGATGCCCCAAGAGGTGCCGCCGGAGCTTGAGAGGCGCAACCTGGCGCCCTCTTGGCGGGCCCTGGCTATCGCTATCCTGCGAAACGATCACGGCTTGATCAGCCTCGGTGGATCACCGCCCCCGCCTTCCCGATGGTACGGAGTGCTCAAGCGCATGGAACTCCGCGAGCGTGGAGCACTCCCCCAAGACCCGCAGCTTCCGCTGCTCTGAGGAGAAACCCAAGAGATGACAATCCCACTCTGGGCGGTGTGCCTGTACTTCGTACTCAAGTGGTTCCTGAAGGTGCTCTGGGTTGGCCTGCTGGCGAAGGCCAAGGACGCCGCACGAGAGAAGGGCTGCACCTGCTACTGGTACAAGGGGGGTCGGGTCGATGGCCCGAACGATTGCCCCGTCCACAATCCGACAATCGGAAAAGGGATGACCCACACGTCAGCGGCAGAGAAGGGGCACTAGGCCAATGACCGACACGGACCTCGACCGCATCGCGTCGTACCCCACGGACCCCGCTTCCTGTCACCCAGAAGCCTCCGAGGTCGTGCTGCTCAACCCCGAGGAACGAGACGCGCTCGTGGCGGAAGCACGGGCCGCACGCCGCCTCCGCGAGGCACTCTCCCGAGTCGTCTACCGGGAGTGTCGCGGCTTGGACCATCGGGCCGGGGAGGGGCACCGCCACGACCAGCTGTGCCCGGTAGAAGCCCTCGTAGAGAGGGCCCTACGCCACCCCTAGTCGGTCTTCGACTTGTCGCCGGAGAAGATCAGGGCGACACCCGACGCGGCCCCGACCAGTTGCAGCCCTACCGTCTGCCAATCCGCGGGCAGCACCTCTGGAACGATCTGCGTCAACGCCGCCGTCAGTATGCCGATGATGGACGTGATCTTGTCCCCGGTGATGCGCTTCGTGAGATTGCCTGCCGCCTGAGTCATGCCTGATCCCCTTCGAGTCTACGGTACCTGTTCCATGCTACCCAACTACCCACACGCAAGCCCCCTCGCATGGCTAGGCACTTCGGCTCCCACACGCCATCCGCGATGGTCGTGTAGAGGTATCCATCGTCGGCGGTGCACCGGTCAATCACCCGGCCCCTCCCATCAACGCCCAGCTTGAACCACGGGTCGTGCAGAATTGCCGCGATCAGCGTCTCGCCGAACGGCCGCGCGACAGGCCAGAACGGTCTCGGCACCGACGACCCGTCCGAGACCATCCCGACCGGCACCTCGTAATCCCGGATCAACTCTCGGATGTACGGGGGCGGCTCGTAGCCCGCCTCCTCGCACCGGTCGTGGAACTCCTGCCAATCCACCCGGTAGGGCACGCCGGGGTGCTTCTCCTCGACGCCCAGGATCTCCCCAGAGGCGGAGTGGATCGACACCCGCATGGACCCCGTCACCACTACCGCCCGGGGGCCGAGGTGCTCGATGAGGGGCCGCCAGCGCAGCTGAGGCATGGGTCCTAGAACAGCGCCCCGATAGCCGTCTCGAGCAACCACCCGAGGGTACCCTTGGCGGTGCCGTCCTTGGCCGCTGCCGCCGCTTCCAACCTCCGCACCTCTTCCTCCTGACACAACGGCACCAGGTCTGCGTGGTGCTCGCACTCGACGAGCAACGGCTGTCCCTCTCCGCCGTAGCCGGCGCAGTAGCGCTCCTGGCACACCGTGGAGGCGGCCTCCTGCAGGACCGCAGCCCGGTAGGCGGTGTGACGGGAGCATCCCTGTAAGCCCAGCACAGCGTACGCCACAGACGCCATAGCCAAGACTCCGTGCGATCGCTTCATTGCTCTCGACTCCTCGGGCCCCCGTTGCCCATGAGCATACGCTGAAGTGTCTCTTCGATCCTGTCCAGCTGGTCGGCCTTGCGCTCGTGCTCTCGCCGGAACCACGTAGCCCGCTCCCGAGATCGCTGCTCCCGCTCCGTGGCCATCTCCCGAGACCGGGCCATGTCGGCCTCATGGTGGGCGGTGACCCGCTCCTCCACCGCAGCAGGCTCGTCCATGGCCCGAGACACCTGCCACTCCACCAGGCCCAGGAGAACCACCAGCCCGCCCCCAGCGGCGAGGATCTCGCTAACCTTCATCGGCCTCTAGGACCCTCGCGGCGGACGGTGTGCGTCATCCACGGGGGTTCTGAGGTGACCGGAAAGCGCTTCCGTGCCTACTCGGTCGATTCGCCTGACATCAGAGCGAATCGCTCCCGTGTCCTTCTGCACCTCGACCACGTTCAGGTTGATTTGCTCGACGGTGCGAGCGACCTCATTGAGCTGCCCCGTGATGCTAGAGATGAACCACGCGCCGGCTGCAGCGAGACCCCCGATTACCCATCGGTTGGACGTGACGGCAAACGTCAGGCTTTCAAGTGTAGGTTCGTTCCTAGGCATCAGACCCTCAATCTTTTGACGTACCGTCATCGGGCGACCCCTACACCCGCCATAGTGGCGTACACGGCCGCCTAGGGGTCAGGCAAATGATTCCGGGTGTGCCTTTTTGGAACATGCGCTTAGACCCCAATCACCTTGGTCCAGGCATCGCGGTGCCTGTAGATCTTGTCTGGATAGTGGGGGTCGCCCCCTCCGTTGAAGCGCAGCAGCCCTCGCCGCTCGTCGCCCTGGTAGCGGGCGATGTGGTTGGCCAGGATCTTGGCCCCGAGTCGGAGATTCACCCGAGGCTCTAGGAGTTCGGTTGGGAACCGCCGCATGTGCCAGCCGTTCTCCATGGCCACCTGCAGAAGCACCTGGCAGAGCCCGTAGCTGGCCGAGTAAAACTCCGGGTACCGGGTCCACCGGTCGTCGGTCTTGGTTTTCGTCCGACGCACGAACCTCATAATCCCCGCCTGGTACCTGCGGAAAAACCCCAACTCGGGCCGGACGGCCCACTCGTCGCCAGAGCTCTCCTGCATGACCAGCCCGCCCAGGAGCATCGGGTCTAGGCCGTACTCCTCAGCAGACTCCACAATCAGGTCGTGCCACCGGTCCAGCGGGTGACTCATGGGCTCGGGGTCGGCGTCAGGGTCGCTGTCGGGGTCGGGTTCGGCGCCGGGTTGCATACGCAAGCCCCGGTCGAGCAGTCGAAGCCGAACACGCACGCCGAGCACAGCACGTTGACCTGCTGATCCAGCACCCGACACATGGCCGGAGTCGGCGTCGGGCACCCCTCCGGGAGAGGGCTGAAGCTACAGTTGGGCGTAGGCGTCGGCGTGGGGGCCTCAGATGGCTCAGGAGAGGCGCTAGGCCCCGGGGTAGGGGTAGGCTCAGGGGCGACCGGGGTCGGGTCAGAGAGGTCGATTGTGGGCGTAGGGGACGGGTCCGGGGCTGGTGTCACCTTCCCTGTAGTGCCCGGCACGGGATACACGGCATAGTCGCTCACGCCGAACGCGCCGAGGCCCATGATAGCAATCCCGTAGGTGAACGTGTCGTAGCCGATCGCAGACGTGGTCACCGTGCCGTCGGCGTTCTCTCGTGTGATGCGCAGGTCTCGGAGCTTGAGCGTCAACGCCGACTCGATGTTCCGCAGGGAGTTGGCCCGATCGGGGCTAGACGCGATCGACGGGTCCAGCGACCCCAGGAACACGCACTCGGTGGTCACGTCGGCCAGGGACGTCGGGATCTCCAGCGTGTCGAACGCCTCGACCGCCGCTCGAGCAACGCCGTTGCGGGGCGGCCCGAGCTCGCCAATCTCCCGGCCGGCATTCTCCTGAAGCACCCAGCCGATGAAGAACGCCTCGCCCCGTAGCTCTCCCGTCACCGGGTCTTCGCTGAGCAACGTGTCCGGGCGGTAGACTCCGAGGTTGATCTCCTCCAGCTCGAAGTCAGGCAGGTCGATGAACTCCCCGGTCGGATCGACGAAATTCCCGATGGCGTTGGTGCCGCCCGTGGATGTCGTCCGGAGGTTCGAGTTGGCGTAGGTGACGAAGAGCCCGGGGTTCGCGAGCCGGAGGTCCCGGCCAGCGGTGCGGGCAGAGACGACGTCGGTGCATGCGTCGTCGGTCTCGTACGCGGTCGCCGTCCACATGCCGAACGACCCTGACAGATCGACGGTGCTCAGTCCGTTGTCGATGGCCGTCAGGTCGATGATGTCGACGTCGTTGAGGGTGATGCACCTGGAGACGTTGACCCGGTGCGAGCAGTCTGAATTCCAGAACGACAGGTGCACGGTGACCTTCGGGATAGCCCCGCCGTCCGCGTCCCAGCTCAACCCGTATGGGTTGTGGATCTTGAGGAACTGAGTGCGAGGCGCGCCGTCTGCGTCGGTCAGGTTGTAGAACCCATGCTGCGCCGTCGATGGGTTCAGGATCGTCGTCCAGGGGTCATCCTGCGTCTGGGCCGTAGAGGGCCACGCCATTGCCGACACCAGGCATAGCCCGCTCAGCACTTTCTTCAGTCGGTCCATCTTTGCTCTCTCCTTTGAGCTGGCGCTCCACCTCGGCCAGCACCCGGGCCTCACAGTTCTCGATCGTGACCACGAGGGGTTTAGCACCCTTCCACTCCTGGATGAATTCCACCTGTGTTTCGTTCAGATGCTGGCCTTTGGCCGAGGTGCCCCCCTGGGGGCCCGGGGGCTGCTTGTACTCCACCAGCATCGTCACCCCCCTGAAACCCACCAGCCTGTCCAGGGGGCGCCCCAGCGGAAAGACTGAGCAGCCCAGCCGCTTTAACGCCTTGTCGATCTCCGGCGCGTCTTCATCTTCGTGGTCCACCCGCCGATACCTTCTGTACCTACCCATGAGGGGTAGCCCCTATCACAGAACCGTACCCGCCCGAGAGAGAGCCGTTGTTTACAGGGGGCTTTCTGTCGATTCTCGGTAAACTGCGATCGGGGGTTTACACGGGGTTCAGGCTTGTGCATATTGGCCTCGGACCGGAGAGGAGACGGACAATGGAACGAATCGAGAACACGACCCCCTGGGAGGTCGTCGCCAATGGAATCTGTGTGTCAGGCAGTCGCTTTGTCGATGCCGTGATCCACTACACGCTAGTCGGGTACGACATCCGCCGGCACTACACGGGCGAGGTCGAGCTGGACGAACTCGAAGCCTACGAGCCCGGCACCGACCACATCGTGCCGCTCTCCGATGGAGAGCTGGGCGTGCTGTGCGCGGATGCCATGGAGCGGCTCCACGACGACTTCAGCCAGTGGTGCGACGCGGCTCTCGACTACGATGAGCTGATGTACGCAGGGGAGGTATAGGGTGGCCATCGAAATCAAGCACCGCGACACTGGCGCTGTCGTCTGGAGCAGCGAGCACCCCTCGCTAAGCGAAGCGCTCACGGCTGCGGTAGCCGAGCGCGCCAACCTCAGAGGCGCCGACCTCGGAGACGCCAACCTCAGAGGCGCCAACCTCGGAGACGCCGACCTCGGAGGCGCCAACCTCGGAGGCGCCAACCTCGGAGGCGCCAACCTCGGAGACGCCAACCTCAGAGGCGCCAACCTCGGAGGCGCCTACCTCAGAGGCGCCAACCTCGGAGGCGCCTACCTCGGAGGCGCCAACCTCGGAGACGCCAACCTCAGAGGCGCCAACCTCGGAGGCGCCTACCTCAGAGGCGCCAACCTCGGAGGCGCCTACCTCGGAGGCGCCAACCTCGGAGGCGCCAACCTCGGAGACGCCAACCTCGGAGACGCCAACCTGATCGATGCCGGAGTCGACGTCCGCGGTTACCGCTTCGTCGCTGTCCGGCCTATCTCGGACAAGCCATGGATCTTCGCGGGGTGCCGAGCGTTCACTGACGTCCCCTCCGCGATCACCCATTGGCAAAACTCCAAGCCCGAAGAGGGGCGCGATCCGCAGGAATGCCTCGCCAAGATCGCTCTGATCGAAGCCGTGGCGAAGAGTCGCGGATGGCTCAAGGAGGAACCCACCCCATGACTCCATCGGTGGGAGTATCGGCCAACGGCCTGGCCCTGACCTGTTCGTTTGGCAACCTGACCCGAGAGCAGACCCGAGACGCGCATGCGCTCGTACGGTGCGAGGTCGCCGGGGTCAGCGAGACAAAGGTCGGGCCGCAGCCTTCCAAGAGCACCCCAGGGCGCAGCTACTTCGTGCTTGCCTTCCGTAGCGCCGAGCTGGCCGCGCAGGGGGCCGAGACAGCGATGTCCGTGCTTCGGCAGTGGGTCATCGACGGGTGCCTACCTCACGACTCCGGAGCAGCCCGCCGGGCCTTCGCTGGGTTCCTGCGAGAGAGGGGTGCGGCATGAGCCCTACCTTCGATTGGGAGTTCTCTCCCTTCGAGCGAGAGGCGTTCGGCGAACACTGGCTTGGCCCGAAGTACATCCGGGCGGGGCATACCGCCCTGATCGCAGCCTACGACGATGTCAGTTCTGTGGAGGTCTACTTCACCGCCCCGAGTAGTAACCAGCTCTCCCGGTTCGACATCGTCGTTTGCACAAGCGCCAGACGTCCCGAGTGGAGGTTAAGGCTCGCTCTCGATCACACCAACGCCGCGAAACTCGCGCGCCTGATCTCAGCGGGGCATCTCGAACTGCATCAGGTGACGCTCTCGTGACTACCGTCCGCTGTGAGGAGTGCGGCACCGCCTTGGACCCAGAACAAGTCGGCATCACCTACGATACCTATGCGCAGGCCATCGACGATCCGCCAGTGCCCTACTGCTTCGGCTGCCGGGCGCCACTAGACCCGTGGGGTAGTCCGTTCCCTTGGCTGCCTGCGGAGATACGGGAGCGGTTCTCGTGATCACCGTCAACTGCGACGAGTGCGGTCAGCGGCTCAATGCCGACCACGAGGGCACCACCTTCGCTATCCGTGGGTGGAGGGGCGCCGTATCTCTCATCTGCTTTTCGTGCGCGCCCCCGATAGGGGTAGTCCTTAAGGTCCCCCACTATCGGTGGGTCCACTACGGCTACGCCACGCACCTCTGTGTCGGGCACAGTTGCAGCTATCACATGGGTACCCGCATCGGGCGCGTGCTGGTCTCGACGGTGGGCGACTACCACCCCCGGGGGCAGGAGAAGCGCGAGACCATCTCCTTTTCGCACGAGTTCGAGACGATGGTGTTTCGCTGCACGGGCGAGACCGAAGGTGGCGACCCCGACTTCGACCCTCAGGAGATCTACGCCGAGCGCTACCACGAGTCGCTAGAGGCCGAGCTCGGGCACCGCGCCATCTGCATGCGCGCCGCCATGGGCGAATGGCAGACTGACCAAAACGCAATACCAACGGACCGGCCGGAGAGACTCCCCGAGCCAGAGGAGGACTAGATGAGCTACCGTATCCGAGGAACCATCGACCCACCCACGTCTACTCAGCCCAAGTACGACGTCGACCTCACCGTAGAATCCGACACTGATCTGTTGCGCAGCGAGCTCCAGCGGTGGGCCCCTCGGCTGCTGCAAGTCTTGCGGATCTGTGACGACGCAGGGCACTCGGAGGGCCGCGACGGAGGTACTGCCGCCGTGCGGCTCAAACGCCAGTCGGCCCTGGCCGACTGGCACTCTGCCGAGTTCATCGCAGCCATGCGGGGCATCCTGAAGCCGCTGCTGTTCAGCGCCGACCTCGACCCCTTCGACGCCCCGAGGACCGGTCAATGAACTGCCACCGTTGCCTCGAGGACCACATCGAAGTGGAGGTGGTACCCACGGAGGATGCCCAGGGCCGCCCCAGGCGCGTACTGAGGCTCATTGGGGGGTACGGGTGCCCTGACCTAGTACGGGGCGCTACGGCCCGCTGGAGAGCCTTCAGGGCTGCCCAGGTGGTGCTTCCTGACCAGGAGGAGAACTAGCCATGGACGAATCGTCCGTTGTCTTGGGCGCGATCCTTGGCGTCGTGCTCCTCTTCTTTCTCTGGATCGCCTACGGTGAGGGGCGCTCGGATTGCCTGCGGTACCCCGACTGGTGCGAGACCTACCGGGTCCAGGAGCCAGACTGATGCAGTGGGTCCGGATAGGGCTGCTCGCGATCCTCGTTATCGTGGTCGTACACACGGTGACGACACCCCCGACGACCGTCACCGTTGGCGGCTGGGTCCACGCCGAGACAGGAGCCATATACGAGTGGTTCTTCTCCGCGACTGCACTCAGCGATTGGGAACTTTGCAAGATCTGCTCCTGCGGGGTCGACGGTCGGAAGTGCACCTGCACCTCGTGGTGGTTCTACTCGGACACCGGCTTCAATGCCGCCATGTGCGGCAACTGTGCACTCCCACCATGCGGGTGGTGAGGGAACGGAAAGGAAGAACCCATGAAGACTCTGTACCGCTCGGGACTACTGGGGGCGCTGGTACCACTAGTCCTTCTGATCCTCTGCGAGGCTATCGTCGTCGGCGCAGTCGGGAACCCACCACCGGATCCGGCTACGTGTCCGCCGCAAGACCAGGAGCGGCTAGGCTGCGAGCAAGCCGGCGCTTGGCGATGGGGCCACGGATCGGGGTCCTACAAGTTCTCCTCACAGGACATTCCGACGCCAAGGCCAAGCGCGCACCCGACGCCGACCCATACCCCGTGCCTCGGGGATCTCATCCCCGGCCCAGACGGATTCGTGTGCGTCACCCCGAGGCCGTCAGCGAGGCCCACAGAGCCGCCTGCGGGTCCGACACCTACGACACCTCCGGTGTCCATTGAGTACCTCGGCGAGGTCCCCAGGCCGTGCCTGGGCCGTGCGTGCGCCCCATCTCACGTGGCCGGCACAGAGCGAGTGCTGCAGCCAAACCAAACGCACGTATGGACGTACACGCTCGCCGCACCAGTACGAACGCTCACGGTCCACTTCGCCGACCGCACCGGGCCTTCGCAGTGTCTCGCCGTGACATTCGCAGCCGTCGGCCCCGACCGTATCGAGAAGATCGCCCAGGACGGGGAGGCCAATTACACGTTTCGTTGGTTCGACGCGCTGAAGGGAACCTACACCCTTCGAGTGACAGACAGACAGCCGGCAGGGAACTGCACGCGGCGCTACTTCTTGGGGGTGGGGTGATGCAATCCTGTGTCAAGTGTCGATTTTTCAGGCCGTGGGAGCCATCGGCAGGGAAAGCCAGCAAGGGTGGCGAGTGTCGGTTCAATCCCCCCGTGATCACTCAATCTAAGGAGAGCGGCGAGACCTGCCAGTTCCCGTGGGTATCCAACTCCGAGTGGTGCGGGAAGTTCGAGGAGAAACGATGAGCGAACAGATTTACGTGATGAACGACGCGGATCATCGGCCAGACTGTAGGGCCTACTTCAACCGCAAGGAGGCCATGACTATTCCGTGGCGCATCTGCGACAGGCCCCTGGGTCACCCCGGGGGACACGAAGGGACGCCTGAGCCACTGGGCCCCCACGGGGCTCTCCTGGCCGCTGCCCTCAACTACCTACTTCAGCTAGAGTCCGTCCTCTCGGGCGAGGAGATGTCCCGCTCGGGGGCGCAGATGGACGCGGAGCGTGCGTTGCGCCAAGCCATCGACTCCCACCCCTTTTTCGACCGGAAAACTCAGGACATCAACTTGCAGGGCCCGGGGGTGGACACCGCCGACCAAGGCGCAGCGCAGAAGCCACGCGGAGAACCAAACCCGAGCGGGACGGTGACCGCATGACACAGGCATGGCTACTCTTTGCCCTTCTGGCGCTCCCGGTCCATGCGGGCGCTGGGGAGAAACTCGCATGCATGGAGTCCTGCGAACGGGTGTACCTGAAGTGCGAGAGTCGATGGATGGACAAGGAAGCGGACATCGAGTGCTCACGAGCCTACGCCGCGTGTGTGACTGCGTGTGGAGCAACGAGATGACGCCCTACATCTACCGCGCCGAGCTTGTGCGCGTGATCGACGGCGACACCGCAGAGTTCGACATCGACCTGGGGTTCAAGATCTGGATTCGGCGCAAGGTGCGGATCGACGGATTTGACGCGCCGGAACGGCGCTCGCCCAAGGGGCCCGCGGCGAGCAAAGGGCTGGAGCAATTACTGACCTTCGATGGCCCAGAAATCCTCCTCGCCCCCGCAAAGGAAGGCGCCCTGATGTCGTTCTCGCGCATCGTGTCCCGCGTCTTTGTCGATGGCCGAGACGTCGCGGAGATCATGACGGAGGCCGGTTTTGTCAAGGGGGGCAATTGATGCGCGACTGGTCTTGGATTCCTGTTTCCCGCACGATGGTCGCCGTCTTGGTGTCGGAGTTCGACGACAAGCTCAAGCCGTACTCCTCAAACACTCGCATGTATGGTGGAGAGACCGGCCACGGAGTCGGCCTCCACGTCCGGACCGAGTGGTGCCTGGACGGAGCCGATGTCCCGCTTTACCGCACGACCCGGCGCAACGAGATCGACTCCGACAGCCCGCGCTACAAGTCTGAGGAAGACACGTGGACGTACGAAATGGCCGTGGTCTACGAGGAAGACAGGAACGACGAGTGATGGACGACGTGATGCCGTGCTGCGTTCACTGCGGACGCGGCGCGGAGATGGGGAACCCGCTGAAGCTGTTCCTGTTCGGCTGGGTACACTGGAAAGGATGTGACGGATGAGCTGGTTGGAGAAGCTCGCCGAGCTGGATGGCAAGAGGACGCAGGGGAAGTGGAAGATCGACGGAGGTAGCGCGCAGATCAACGCCGTGTCCCTACTCGCGTTCGAGGAAATTGGAAGAATTGGCGCAACTCCGAACGCCGAGTTCATCGTCTTCCTCGCGAACAACGCGCAGAAGCTGAGAGCGGTGGTGGAGGTAGCGCGGCGAGTCGGGAACAACCTCAAGAGCATTCAGGGGCGAACCCCCCACGGAACGCAGATCATCCAGGGGCAGGCGCGAGACCTGTTGTCCGCTCTCGATGCAATGGAGGAAGAGCAGTGACCTACGTCGAGTTGATCGACGCGATCAGGGAGAAGACCGCGACGCCGGAGACGTGGACGCAGGGCGAATGGGCACGCAACGCAGAGGGGGAACGATGCGCTCTCGATGAAGGCGTCTGTTTCTGCGTCGAAGTCTCGACACCCTTGAGGACGACACATGAACGATGAGACCTACGGCCCGGAGTGGACCCATTGCACCATCCACCGGAACTCCAAGACCGGCACACTACACAGCGACGGAGACCACCAGATCCGTATCGACTTCGAGAGGGCACTCGAAGACGCACGCCGCCTTCGCACCATCCGTGCCCTGCTGGCCCAAGACACCACCGTCCTTGCCCCCGCGTCACCAGCGGTCGACTTCGAGGACCTGGCATCGCGACTGACCTCCACGGTCAAGGGAGACATCCCATGAAAGACGCCCTTGACGAGATCGCCCAGCACCTCGGAGACATCAAGTCCGCGCTAGTGCTCCCGGATGGCGCTCTAAGCGTCGCAGACCTGGCCCTACTGCGACGGTGGGGCCCCACTCTGGAAAAGCTCCTGGGGGCGATTCTAGGCGAAGACGAGGCGGGTATGGCCGATGACCACGCCCTCGCCTTGATGGCCTCGGAGCTCCGGCCCTTGTTGGAAAGGCTACGGCGATGAACTGGCGAATGGGCAGGCTAGACGACTTCAGCGAACGCGCCCGGAGGGGTGTCCCTGCGATCGAGCACGAGATTCGACGGTGGGGACCTAGTGCCCTAAAGGGCAGGAAGCGACTGCGGAAGAAGCTCGCGCGTCGTATTTGGGATCTGGAGATGAATCGACGGTGGAAGCTCCTCTGCGCCGACAGGCCAGAGCGGGCGCTGCTGTTCTACATCACGCACCCAGAAGGGCCGACCTACAGCTACCCGGACACGAAGCGGCGATGGTTTAGTGTTCGCTCATCGAAGCCCCACGTCCAGTTGGCCACCGACAAGCCACCAATGATCATGCACATTCTTGACGAGGTGACGGAATGAGCGAACCCGACCTGATCGAACTGCCAGACGGAACCACGGTAGAGCGGGATTTCATCGTCGGCATTCGTCCCGTGCGCGTCGGCCCCTCGCACAGCTGGTCTTCCGGGTGCCAGGTCCTGTTCCGGAACGGGCCAGGACTAACACTCACAACGTCCGCCGACCGAGTCGCCGATCTGGTCTGGCCATGGCGCGATAACATCCGCCTCAAAGAGATGCCTCACGGGAGAGTGACGCCTAGCTCCGCTGGATGACGAGTAGCTTGCCGTGCAGGGGTAGCCCCGCCGACACATCCGTCGCCGTCCCGGATGCCGCGTCCAACGTCGCATTCGCAGAGTCGCTCGGACCGTTGGCCATATTGTGCTGGTGGCTCCCACCGCCGACACCCGACTCGGGTACCGCCGTCGCGTAGTCGATTGCCGCTGCGGGCAAGACGTCCAACCCAGCGACGGCATCGTTGGAGAACACCGCAGTGTGCGTATGCGCAGCCGCCCCATGCGCGGCCGGCGTCGCGACATGCGAGTGCCCACCCCCGGACGACACAGGCCCCAATCCCGTCTCCGCACCCTTGACCAGCAAGCCGTCTACGGTCCCGAGCACAGTCCACTCGCTTGGGACATCCTCGGCCGCACCCTGCCAAAAGATCATCCCGTCGCTGGGCACGTCCGTCTCCGACCCTGACGGCTTGATGAAAACCATCTCCGAGTACGGCGCAGGGTTCGTCGCCGACGCGGCAATCGTCCCTGCCGCCGACGGACTGGTCGGGGTCGCCGAGGCCAGCGTCGAGTAATACTCGTGCACATGCGCATCCGCCGCAGCACCCTTGAGAGACCCGGAGTTGCCCGTCACGTCTACGGTCCCGCTCGAGGCCCCTACGGCAACCCCAGCCGAGATGGCATGCGCGTGCGCCAGGTCGTGCGTGTGCCCGGGAAGCGCTGCCTTGTGGTCGTGGGAGAGCTGCGCCAGCGTATCGCCCGCCTCCTCTGCGGCCGGCGTGACCGTAGCCCCGGTGGTGTAAGTGGCGTCGTCGTCCCCGACCACCCACACCGGCTTCACCGTGAACGAATCCGCATCGATCACCGCCGTGACCACCACCGTGATCGTGTTCGAGCCCTCTGTGATGACGAGCCGCGTACCCAGACCCACCTTCGACCCGTCCACCAAGTTGAGCGTCGATCCGGAGTCGTTCGGCACATAGCTGGAGGTGGGCGCCGTCGCTGTCCCATCCCGGCCCGGCACAGACCCGCGGATCCACCACCCGTCCAAACTCGTCTCTCGAGTCCAACCGCTGGGCACCGTAGCACTCGGGTACCCGATACAGATATTCGTCGGGATGGTCGCCGACGCCTGAACCCGCTTGCGGAAGCTCACGTACTTGGTCGGCGGGTCGTTCGGGCCCGGGCTGGTAACCAGCACCTGCGACTCCACCGTCGCGCTCTCCACCGCCCCTGACGTCGTCCCGGCGGGCGTTGCATGCGTATGCGAGTTGGCCGCCCGGGTGATTCGCGCAGCGCCACTGACGTCGGCACTCTTCTGCGTCGCGGTCGGGATGCCTATCGTGGGCGCCGGCACGGTGTGCGTGTGCGCCGCCAGGGTGTGGTTGTGGCTGTGCTGGTGGGTGTGCACCGGGCTGCCCAGCTCGCTTTCCAGGTCAGCCGTCTGCGCCCCCAGGGCGTACTTGCCGCCCATGTCGGTGACCACCGCCCAGCCCGCGATAGCCGCATCGGTGAGTGCCACGCCGATCCCACCGAAGGGGAAGTTGGTAGGGTTCACCTCCTGCCGGTCGCCCAGAAGGTCGACCTCGTACTCGGCCGCAACCTCCACCTCCTGCGAGTTGGGCTCGTCCTCCACCTTCGTCATGACCCAGAACGGGAAGTACGTCGACGACAGCGGCAACCGCTTCCCGCGTGGGGTGTAGAGAATCTGACCCACCTGGGGCAGCCGGGCGGAGTCGACCAGCGTCCCTTGCAACTCCCTGCGCACGCGACCGAACCATCGCGACACCTTGGCCGCGACTCCCCTGGCGGAGTCGGCTGCCTCGCTCGCCACCTCGTTTCCGATCAGGGCACCCTGGTCGCCCAGGTCCAGCCGCTTCGACGTGGCAATCGTCGACCGCGCCTGTGAGCTGTCGGGGTTGTAGGTCGATTCCAACCCGAACGCCTGCGAGTCCGTCACCGCCTCGGAGCTCGTCCGCTCGCCGGCTTGCTGGTTCGGGTTGTAGGGGACTCGCGTCTCGAAGAACGTGTCCTGCTTCACCGCCACCTTGCCGATGCGCAGGTCGTGGAATGGGGCCGTGCCGTCCGGCGGGCCCTCGAGCTCCACCGCCGCACCCACGGGCACACACAGCAGGTTGTCGACATTCACCACCGCTTCGTCGATGCCCCACTTGGCACGCAAGTAGTTCTGGATGTCGTCGACGTCCGTCCCGGATAGCTCCGTTTCGTAGACCAGAACCTCGAACACGTAGCCCTTCCAGAAGCCCGCCGTGGCGTTGCCCCCGATGGCCAGGTTGGTCAGGTCGGGATCGCTGGTGTTGGTCTGCTCGGTGCCGTCGTTGAGCTGGTAGCGGCTCTCCCCGGTCTTTACGCTCAGCCGAAGCAACACCGGACGCCCCGAGGTGACTGCCGTACTGTCGGTGAGCTCCGGACTCGTCGGCTCCGCTCTCGCGCCGTAGTCCCCCGAGCGCACCCCCAGCACGACGTTGTCGTCCGACGCCGAGGGGCCCACGACTCCCATGTCGGTGGTCGCCCAGTCCCGCTCTGCCGCGTCGTCCTTGGCCAGGCACACCACGAATATCGAGTACGGCTTCGACGTGTCGTACGTGGATGCCAGCACGTCATCGACGCCATCGAAGAGCACGCCCGGGTGACCCCTCCAAGCGTCGGCCCTGTAGACGGGCTTCTCGTTTGTGATGCCCTGCGTGGGGTCCTGGCCGGACACCAGCCCGTCGTTGGTCCACGTCGTCACGGCATCGCCATCCGAGGTGGCATCCCCGTTGGCAACCATCTGGTCCGCCCTGAGCCACATCTGCAGCGCTGCCTGCAACGCCTGCGGCAACTGCGGGCTCTGCCCCTCGGGGTAGTAGGGCTCCACGACAACTTGCCCGGTGCCAGACTCTCCTGGGCACAGGTCAGTGAGTAGGTTCGCCCGTGTCCACTGCGAGTCGTTCACCGCAAACGGGTCGCTGTACTCGATGGTCAAGCCATCGCCGGGCCGGACGAACCCCAGCCGGAAGCCGTTTGCACCGCCCGACTCCAACGCGACCAACCCCGTGACGACCCACTTCCCCGGATGGCGGAAGCCCACCACCTGGCGCGCCCAGCCCCAGCCGTTCGAGTCCACCTTCAGCGACCGCACGCCCTCGAACCGTGTCGTGGAATTGAGCGCCAGCGTGCCCGCCCCGGCTGCCTCCCAGGGCCATGCCTCTGCCGAATCGAACTCCAGGCCCCCGTTGCGCGTGATTGCCTGCGCCTCGGGCTCCAGGGCGCCCCAAGAGAGCCGCCCGGCCCGCGACTCATACCAGAACCCCCACCCGGAGACGGACAGCTGAGAGAGGCACTCAGCGACACTACGGGAGTCACTCACGTACAGCGCCACCGATGGCGCCCGCTCTAGCGGGTCGAGCAGGCTATCGATGCGCCTGCGGATCAGGTCTATACGGCGGTGCGCATCGTCGTCCAACGCACCCTCTAGGTACCCGGCAAACGTGGTCAGGAGGTGGCGGGAGATCCTCCCGATGGTCTCGATGGGGACGCCCGTCGCGCTCTCTACCGTCTCCTCGTACCCGACGACATCGACGTAGATCACGTCCGGGGCCGGGTCGGGGCTGGCGTGGCTGGCGAATTGGTCGTTGTTGATCTCGACCTTGCCCGTGGATTTCTTGTCCGTGGACACCGTCATGGTGTCTTGGGTCTGCCCGTCCTCGTAGACGGCAACGATCTTGTGACAGGCGTGGGCGGCGAACTGGTAGTCGTTCACCGACGAGTCGCCCGTCTCGTTGGTCGTCCGCCACGCGGGCACCCGAAACACAGCCCCGTAGATCACCGGCATCAACTGCCCGTCCGAGCCCCCCGCAGAGCCCGTCTGCGTCGTGCCCTGGTAGACCTGGACGAACGTCTTGGCCACCGGCCACTTGAGCCGCCGAGACGCATCGTAGACCCGGCCCCGAAGAAGCGTCTGCGACCAGTCCGGCACCGACACGATGCCGTGGTTGATCACCTCTTGATCCGCCCTCAGCGACGAGTGCTCCGGGTACCCCCGCAGGACCGTCACCCGCATCGACTCCAGGATCTCGTGCGCGAACGGCTCGTCCCACGTGCCCTCCGCGTTCTGGAGCTCCAGTGTACCGAAGGAACTAGCCACCTCGATCGCCCCATCCCTGACCTGCAGGGTTCGGCTCAGTCGCGGGTGCCGCTTGAGGCCAGCGTCGTAGGGCAAGTCCTCGCCGTCGCCATCCGTGAGCACCTGCCCATCTCGGGACACCAGCGCCAACCGTCGCACCAGCACGTGCGTATCGGCATTCGCCGGGCTCTCCCCGGAGTCCATCTCGATGGTCAGCAACCGAGTCGCCACGTCGTAGTGGAACGTATCGGTGGTCAGGGCCCCGGTGGTGGCGACCTTCGTGTAGCCGTTGGTGTTGGTGGATACCGCGTTGACGAGCTTCGTCCCCTCCTCCATGGTCCGCGAATACTGGACCCCCGACGGGTTGTCCCAGTTGTCGTAGGTCTGGCCTATCTCAACCTCGACCACCACCGACGACTTGTCGCCACGCCGTGGCTCGAACTGGCCCCGCTCCCGAATCGCCGTCGCGTAGAACTTGTCGCCTACCTGCACGCCACCCGTGGACCCGTCCCGCTTTCGGCCCTCGATCTTGAACGCCTGCGCCACCGCATCCAGGTGCGCACGGTGGAACCAGAAGCAGAGCTGGTGCGCGCTCGCGATGGCGTTGTTCTTGTTGTAGCCGACCAGCCCTCGGGGCGCGGCGCGTCCGTCGTGGACCGCTACGGGGTCCGTGGGGAACCGGGGCCTTGCATACGCGGTCTGGTCCGTGGTCCCGTTGTGGCGCAGGTCCGCGGCCACGAAAGCAGTGTGCAAGCCAGCCTCGTCCGGGGTCAGCGATTCGCTATCGATGCTCACCCACTCCGTCGTAGACGCCGTCGCATCTCCCGTGTCGTCGGCGCTCTGGTGGGCGGCGTGCCCGTAGATGGCCGCGAATGGAATGGCTGCCAAGTACGGCGATTCCGTCCGGGCCGTGCCTGCCGACTTGGCAGCGATCTGCAGCTTGAAGCCCGTAGCCGCAGCCAGCGACACCACCCCGATGCTTGCCCAGGTGGGGTGCGCGTTCGTCTGCGCCCCGGCAATCATTGCCTCGAAGTCGTGGCCCAGCTGGTCGAACTTGATCAGCACCTCACGGTTCGCAGACGTGCCATCCGTGTTCCCAATCAAGGCGCAGCCGACCAGTAGGAAATCCGTGGCCGAGCCCGGGTCGGGGACACTCGCCGTCAGCGCATCCTGCAGCGACGTATTCGTCGTCGTGAACACGTTCGCATCCAAGGCCCCACTGCCTGCCTCGACGAATAGCGAGTGAGCCTTGTCAATCCGCATCGCACCCAGCCGTGGCGACCGGAGCCGAACCTTCGTGCCGTTGGTGATGCCCTCCAGGTCAACCTCAACAGCAAAGCCGTAGCGCTTGCCCGCCTCGAGCGTGACGGTGAATGCCGTGTTCCACGGGTACCAGTCCTCGAAGTCGGCATTGAAGCACTCGTACTCGGCACGGTGACGGACGTGGGTCGGGCTCGTCAGGCTCGACGCATACGGCGACGACTCCGGGCCCGGGACCGCTGCCCGGCAGTCGACGTAGAATGCCTCGTTGGCCGTATCGCACGACACCGACGCAGCCCCGTAGACCAGGTAGTCGTATGTCTCCCCCTCGGGGGCTTCCGTCAGGTCGATGTACAGCCACATGGGCTGCTGCGGCGTCACGTCCTTGTTCGATGCCGAGCTCCCCGCCGTGCCGATCTCCGAGCCCCACGGCCACGGCTGCGTCCCTACCGTCTGCCCAGGAAATGCCCTGACGACCACCTGCGTACCGCTGACGACCTTCTCCACCACCCAGTAGGTGTCGTAGGTGGCATCCTTGATCCGGATGATGTCGCCGGTCTGGAGCCCCGCCGTGGACACCAGCGTCGCCGTGCCTCGTTTCTCCGGGACAGTGAACGCCGACGACAGCGTAGAGCCGAGCGCGGTGTACTCGATGTCCTCGTTGTCTCGGGCGGCGTAGAAGAAGTTGAACCGCGAGACGCCAAACGCCTCGACCGCCACCCGCCTACGCCCTCGCCTCTACGAACGAGAATGCCAGATTGTCCCTCAACTCGATGGCCCTCTGGAACCGCGCCACGTCCCCGCGCCGGCCCAGCGTCCCGTAGTAGGTGCCGTTCACGCGCTCTGCGTCGTCGGTGGTCTTGGCCCAGATGTCCAGCATCAAGTGCCGTACTATCCCCGCTTGGTCCATGTCCGCCATCATGGCAAGCGCGTTGGCTGCCGTCATGGCTCGCGACTGGGCCGAGACCTCGTGGTAGGTGGTCCGGACGTCGGCGAACTTCGCGCCACCATCGCCCTCGACGACAATCGACGGGTCGATGATCCGCCGATCTAGCCCCGGCTGCAGACTCAACTCGGACCACTCCCCCAGGTAGGGCACGCCGAGCTCGAGGTATGCGTCGTCGGTGCCGTCGCCGTCGCTGTCCTTCGACCCGTTGGCCGGGAGTGTGATGCGCCAGAACTGGCGCGCCGCTGCCGTGCCGGTGTCAGCCGCACCCAAGTACCAACGCAGCGTCCGGCGGTTCGTCTGCGCCACCGTGGGGGTCGTCAGCGTCCAGGTCGCCACGCTACCGGTGAACCCCGAGTCCGAAGCCTGCGTCAGGGTCACGGACTGTGAGACGTCGAGATTGCAGTTGACCAGCCCGAACACCGTAGGGAGCCTGGCCTGGTCGAGTTGGATGTCGATCTCTTGCGCCACCGTGGCACTCGTCGACCGCCACACCTGCGACCGGTGAGCGTTGCGCAGGTTGCCCTTCGGAAACAGATTCTTCGCCGACGTCACCGACAGGATGGCCGAGGCACGGTCCGTGACCCAGTTCTCCAGCGAGATGATGCCTCGGGTGGGGTTCGTCTCCGACATCCTAGCGACTCCTCACGAATAGCCGACGCTCGCCCAAGCCCTGCTCCTCGATGCCCGCGATGGTCGCCTCGGCAAGCACCCGCTGCTCTACCTCCAGCACCATCGGCCGGTCACGAATCGCCTGGGCCAGGTCCACCATTGCCGCACGCATCTCCCGGTTCTCCGCCACCAGCCCGTCAATGCGACTGTCTCCGGCCCCGCCCGGCACCACCGTCTCTCCCGCATGCAGGAATGCAAGCCCATCGCTGGTGACGAATCCTCCCGTGGCCAGCTGCGGCACGAAGTTCCGAGACTGGAACTGGTTGACCCGTCCGAACGGCGTGACGACCCCGGCGCCGAGCGCGTTGCGGTGCTCGACGAATTCGACCTCTTGCTCCTGGCGCGCCTCCTCCAGTTGCGTCGCTGCCTCGACCGTCTGCCTGGACGTCGCCGCCGTCTCCTGGGCCACGCTGGCCGCAAGCGGAAGGATCTCCCTCAAGTCGTCGGTGGCCTGGCTGATGGCGTCCATGCCGTCTTGGAATTCCTGCGACTCAAGGAATGCCTTGAAGCCCGTGACCGCTGCCTTGTGGTGGCCCTCGGCGATCAGCTTGTTGAACTGGTCGAGCGCCGGCTGCATCAATTCGCCAGCAAGGAAGGCTTCGATCATGCCCCCGATGGTCGCGTCGAAGATGGCCCTCTGGAACGCCTGGTCGGCCTCTCCGCCATCCACGAGCACCGACCGTAGCGCAGACCCAAACCCACCGGAGAGCACGTCAGCGGCCTTCTCGACCTCTTTCTGGACGCCCAGGCCGAACGTCTCAGCGACGGCCTGCATCGGGCCAGACATGAACAGGGCAGCATCAGCGAGTTGACTCGACGCCTCTTCGCCCAGCTTGGTCAGCGCCTCGCCCTCTGCGGTCGAGATCAGTCCGTCGTCGGCGGCCCGGAAGAACGCCTCCTGGAGCGGGGCCATGATCTCTTCGACCAACGGGCCCGACAGGAACGTATCGACCATGCCCTGCAGGATCCCCTGCCCGGTCTGCTGACGAATCACCGACTGTAGCGAGTCGTCCTCACCCAGTGCCCCCAAGATGGAATCCAGGATCCCACCGCCGAACGAGAACCGCAGCAGGAAGTCTTCTGGATCGACGCTCCCCCCAGACCCGCCACCCCCGAACCCACCAGGAGGCGCACCGCGCTGAATGCTCGGGTCGGTACCCCGGTTGCGGAAGTCGTTGGCGTTGACCCCCGTGGGCACCCTGGGCGTCGCCGGTGGCGGGTCCGTGATCGTCCGGACCGGATTCGGCGGGAGCACTTCGTTCAGCACGTCCGGGCGGACGAGTAGCCCCGACGCCAAGGGCCGCCGAGTGTCATTGAACTGTGCCGACCCGAGACCGGCCACAGATGCCAAGCCCTCGAATGGGTTCGTTCGTCGCGTCCGACTCTGCGGCGCTCGACTGTCCGTCCGCAGTGGAGAGTTCTCGGGAATCCGCGGGTCGTTGCCCACTCCGTCTGTCGGAATGTTTCCCACCTGCGGACGGGTACCTCCGCCCACCCCGTCGCCCTCTACCTCGACGTTCAGGGTCAGCGTCTTCTCGTCGGGGATCAGCGCGTCGAACAGCGGGGCGAGCTGCTGCGCCCCCGTGAACAGCACGTCGATGACGCCCTCGGCGTCGCCCTGCATCTCCTCACCGATGCGCTTGAACTGCGCCTGCACCTGCTCGTCCGAGGCAGCCCCGGACAACGCCGACTGCACCACGAACTGAAGCTGCGGCCCGTACTTCTCGAACAAGGCATCAATGCCAGCCGCGGCTACGAACGCCTCGACAATCCCCTTCAGGAGGTTCGTCTTGACCAGGTCGCCGACCTGCGAGCTCAGCGACTCACCCGCGCTGAGCACGTTGCCATTCAGCAGCCCGTTGAACAGGGCTTCGCTCAGCGATGCCGAGAAGTTCTGCGACGCCGACGCCAAGGCGGCTTCGATCGCCGCGCCGAACCGCTCCGCCCGGCTAGGCTCTGTCGCCTCGTCAATGAGTGCCTCGAACTCCTCGCCCGCTGCGATCATCTCTTTGATCAGCGGGATGTAGTCGGCCAGGTTCGCACGGCCCTCCGCGATACCCTGCGACAGGGCAGCCGAGAAGAAGTCCCGCTGCGCCACGTCGAGCAGGTCGATCTTGGGCAGCGACTGCAGGGCCTTCGTGATGGGCGTCAGGGCTTGACCGATAGCCGTCTGGTCGAGCAGCGCGCCCTTGATGGCTGCACTGAACTGCGACTTCACCTGCTCACCAATGCCGGCGAACAGGGTGTCGATCGACAACTGTGGCGCACCAGACGTCAACGCCGCGCTCAGTGCCCCACTTACGATTTGAGCCGACTGGCTTGCGGCCTCAGTAAGCCGCTCAAAGCGCTCCACATTGATTTCAAGCCCAGCCCCTAGCTGCTGCTGAAGTAGGTCTACCAGCGTCTCGAAATCACTACTCGCCGCAACAAGAAAATCCGCACTGGAACTCGTTAGCGTTCTAAACGGACCGTCGCCCGCTTCGTTTTCCAGCGATTGCAGCGCAGATAGCGCCACCTGAGTTCCTTGAGGAAAGTCATCCTCGAACAGGCGAATCACCCCAGTGATCGACTCCGCCGCAGCTCGAAATGGCGAGATCGTCTCCGCGTGCGCACCAATGCCCCCGAACAGCTCTTGCGATTGCGGAAGATTCGTCAGGCCAAACGTCTGCGCACTCCCAACTAGATCGAAGAAGTCGAGCCCCTGGCCGAGTTCCCCTACTAGCCCCTTTAGGGCAGTCCGCGCCTCATTCAGAATTTCCCCGGAATCTAGACCCGTTGTGATGCCCCGCGAAAAAAACTCCGCGATGATCTGCCCGGAATCGGCAGCAATACGCCCGGCGTCCTTGGGCTCCGATCCCGAAAACGCTTCCCCTACAATCGCCGCAGTAGCCCCGGCAATGGTGCGTCCGACTTCAGGGTCTAGCCCTCGTTCAAACGCCGTGAGTAAGCCCGTCTCGTAGTTGCGCCGGACTTTCAGCCCTAGCGCATCCCCCTTGTCTCGGGTGATGTCCCCGAAAATCGACTGCAGGCCATCTTCCTCGCCAAAGAACTGGGATTCATCAAAGATGCCCTTTTCCGCCGCCCGACGAAATGCGGTCCCCCGAGTCGGGAGACCAAGCACCCCAGCCCCACCGAACAGGTTGATCAGCCCGCCCAATAGGGGATCGAAACTGATGTCAACTTTTCGCTTCTCCAGAGTGTCTAGGTCGATCTGGGACAGCAGCGCCGACGATAGCCCCGAAGACACCAGCCCAAATATCGACCCTCCGATAGCCCCACCGGCCCCTCCTGTCAGCGCACCCGTAACCGCTCCGCCGATCGCACCAACGATCTGGCTTTTGATCTTCAGCCCCTCGCGAAGCGAGTCCTGCGCAATGCGATTGATGTCGGTAGTCGTCAGCCGACGCACGCCATCCCCGCTATCAAACCGGCTATTGAACTTTTTCTCGAACGCTCGGCCAGACGCAATGCCCGCCCCGATGCCCCCCAATGCCCCGCCCAGATCTAGGTCCGTCCCCTGCTGACCCGGCTGCACTGGTCCAACGAAATCGGCCGGTGGC
>Ga0316203_1000287_pt1 | contig 73324 bp, 70 predicted proteins | sample 6monrhotite_MG_FD_204940 | JGI IMG/M metagenome (GOLD analysis project Ga0316203, IMG submission 204940) | Microbial mat bacterial communities from mineral coupon in-situ incubated in ocean water Damariscotta River, Maine, United States -... | ecosystem: Environmental > Aquatic > Marine >... | reverse complement strand
TGAAGACCGCTTCAGAAACTTTGGCAATGTTTGATAAAAAATATGACAATGTCATACTCTTTGATGGCGGCGGCAGCGCAACATTCGCGTACTGGAAAGATGGCGAGCAAAGATTTAAAATAGGCGATCCTCAGAAGAGTTCTTATCAGGCAGGACTTAATTTAAGGTCCATTCCCGTTGCCTTGATCATTGCTCCAGCATATTAAAACCGAGAAATTGGCCCGGCACACACTTGCGCTGCGTTGAGATGAGTGAGTAAGTACCCTAACGAAACAGCTATGAATGTTCTCGTGATCCTTATAGAAAAAGAAGGTGGTGCTGGGAACGAAACACGTTCTGCTTGAGGTTTTTGAGTCCAGAAAGGCGTCATTGCCATGACCATTAATCATTGCCCAGATTGCACAACGGGTTGGCGCTATGTGGATGATCTGCCAGATCGCCACCTGCATCGTCAGGCTCATGGCCTTGTTCCGTGCCCGACTTGCAATGGTCAAGGGCGCCTTGTTGAACCCGATCAAAGCTCAAAGCGGTTTGGAGTCGTCTCTGTTCAAAGGGATGAGATGCGCTTTCAATCGGGCAAGAATTTACAAGTTGCATAAGCTTCTGACCACCGATACAGACCCTTTAAATTAATCAACTATGACCGGAGCGGTGACGATCATTGGCTCGTCTGCGGGTTATGTGCAAAGCTTATTCTTTTTGGAATGTTTTGTTTATTTTCTCGATCAATTGATGGGGAGTGTACGGTTTGTATATGAAATGGGTAACGCCGTGTGTTTTGGCGTCGACGGCAGATTCCAACATGCCGCGCCCGGTAATCATGATAAAGGGCATCCGAGCGTTTGTTTCACGTACTTTTTGTAGCAGCTCTAATCCTGTCATCTGAGGCATGTTCCAATCACTGATGACCAAATCAAAAGCTTGCGTAGCGTTTTCAATTAACGCCCAAGCTTCTTCTCCATTTTGGGTCATCTCAATCTCTTCAAACCCCAGTTTGCGCAACACCATGGAAATTAATTTAGCGCCAAGGGGATCGTCTTCCACGACCAAAACCCGACAGCGGTCAAAAGCAACATTGTTAGGGGTGACATTATCATTCATTGGTCAATTCTCATTTATGTTTGCTGCGCTTTATACTGGGGCAGGTTAACAAGAAAGGTTGTGCCTTGTCCGAGCGTGCTTTCGACATCAATAAATCCATCCATTTGATCAACGAATCCATAAACAACGGACAAGCCAAGGCCGGTGCCTTTACCAACGTCTTTGGTGGTGAAAAAGGGTTCAAATAAGCGGGCCAGGGTTGCATCGTCGATACCCGTCCCGGTATCGCAGACGAAAATCTGGGCAAACGGCCCCGGCGTGATGCCCGGGTGTTTGTAAATTTGTTCTGTGCGCAACTCAATGACCCGTGAACAGATCGTTAAATCCCCGCCATCTGGCATTGCATCCCGAGCATTGATGGAGAGATTGAGCAGAACCTGAGAAATTTGTTGGGGGTCTCCGCTGATCATAAGGTCTTTTGCTGCGCAGTCGATGTGAAGATGAATGTTCGCAGGCAACATCGGTTTGACAAAGGCTGCCGATTCATTGATGAGTTCGTTAAGATCAAACGTCACCCGCGTCACTTTAACGTTCTGCCCCCGACTAAAGGCCAGCATGTCTTTGGTCAGTTTTGTGGCGCGATCCGTTGCTCCTTGAACCTCTTGAAGATGGCTGCACACGTCCTCAGGGCTATCGGCATCCATGATGGCCATATCGGTAAATCCCCGTATGCCGACCAAAATATTGTTGAATTCATGAGCAATACCGCTTGAAAACTGCCCCACTGCCGCTAGTTTTTGCGATTGCCTGAGACCGTCTTCGGCCAAACGTCGTTTGTTGATGTTGGTGATGGATCCGGCTATGCGGCACGCCCGCCCGGTTTCGTCGCACAACGCCTTGGCGCGATCAAGTACCCAAATATAGTCGCCATTTTTTTGGACGACTTGATATTCGCAGGAATAAAAGGGGGTTTCTCCTTTGAGGTGGGCGACCAAGAGACTCTCGTGTTTTTCGCGATGGGCGGGGTGTATGCGCTCCAGCCATCCATCAATTGTAATGTTCAACGCACCGGGTTCGTAACCCAACAAATCCGAAAACTTTGTTGAGGTATAGAGTGTGTCTTCGATGATGTTCCAATCCCAAACGGCATCTTTCATGCCATTCATAATCAATGCGTATCGCTCTTCTCTGTCGCGAATTTGAAGCTCTGCTTCTTTGAGCGCATCTTCTGCCTGTTTTATTTCTGTGATATTTGCGGCCATTCCCCGATACCCCATAAAGTCCCCATGGACGTCAAACACGGGTTGACCGCTGATGCTGACCCAAATCTGTGTGCCGTGCTTGTTCATAAGTCCATAACGGAAATCGCGAAACGGCTTACGTAAACGTAAGTTCGCGCTGTATTGCTGCAATTTTTGCTTATCTGAGTTGGTCGTTGCCAATTCTACGCGGGTTTTGCCAAGACAGCGATCAACATCAAAGCCCGCTTTCAGAAAACCGTCACCGGAAATATGAGATAAACGGTGGTCTTTGTCAGTCTCCCAAAACCAGTCGGAAATGGACTCTGAAAAATCCCTCATCCGCTGCTCGCTTGTTTGGAGTTCTTTGATGCTGGTTTCAAGGCGATCAACCAGGGGCTTGCTGACACGATGGGTCAGAAACGCTGCGAACAGAATAATGAACAGTGTGCTTAAGCCACCATAAAAGCCGACCTTGATATACGGTGCCCGGATTTCGGCCAGGTCAATTTTGGCAACAAGGCCAATATTTAAGTTTTTGATCGGCTCATAAGCGGCCAGCACGGTGACATTTTGGTAATCCAAGCCAATGACGGTTCCCGATTTGCCCAACAAGGCCAGACGCATGGGTTCCGACATTTTTGATTCAAAAAGGACTGGATCAGGAATCTTCGATTTCGTGAGCTTATGTTTAGTATCCCGATGCTCTAAAAGGAATTCTATGGTCTCGCCCACACGCCGTCCAAGGACAAATTCGCCCGTTTTTCCGAACATTGAAAATGAACCATGGACAGCAGCGATCTGTTTGACCGTCTCTTCATGGATATTTTGAGTTTGGTATAATTGACGATGTCTGTTTTCAACAGCAATGAAGGCTTCGATGATGTTCACTTGGCTTTGCACCAGTTTTTGGAGCCACTGGCGTTGATCATTCAGGGCGGCCGTATAAAGCCCCCAGCCCAAAATTCCGGCCATAGAGGTGGCGGTGATGATCACGATCAACACCAACATCAACAACCTGTTGCGATCCTTCAGTGTTGGAGGTTTCATAACCCTACCTTTATCGGCGATTAAAGCTGTGAACTCAAGGGCCGCAGCTAGATCAATAAGACTACTGTATTTCATATGATAAACATTGGAAAGTTTTAGCTGGTTTTGGCCGAATAGCGGGGGTGATTTTTTTTATCACCACCTAATTATTGGAAAATCCTTTATCTTTTATACGGTCATTGATATGTAGCAGCCTAATCGTGATACTGTACGGGTTCAGGTGATTATGAGAGCCTGATCGTTATTTGGGTGTTGAAACCTTTAAATCAAGATGAGTCTGTGCTGAGTATGAAAAACCCTGACGACGAATCCCGGCACGCTGGCGCTCAAGACGACACCCTTGTGGTCACAGATCATCATCAGGTGCAAAATCTAGCTGGCCCCCTTGGGGCTGGCTATGATCCGTCGGCACGCGGGTTTTTGCGCATCCAGAACGGGTGCGATCATGCGTGCCGTTTTTGCCTGATTCCAAGCACCCAAGGCCCAAGTCGTTCCGTCGCCGTTGATGCGATTGTCAAACAGGTTCAAGACCTCGCCTCGGCAGGGCTACGTGAGGTGGTCCTGGTCGGTGACGATGTTGCGTCTTATGGCGCGGACATAGGCCTATGTGATGATCGGGGTACGGGGTTAACGCAGGTTTTAGAAGCCATTTTTGCGGCGGTACCGGATATTTTACGCGTGCGGCTCGGCGTTCTTGATCCCGTACGTCTGGACCAAGGCTTTTTTGATTTGTTGGCCCGTGAGCCAAAATTGATGGGGCATTTGCATCTCAGCTTGCAAGCTGGCGATGATGAGGTGTTGAAAAACGTCAACCGTCGCCACGGCGTGGACGACATTGACGCGGTGCTCAAAGAAGCCCGCAACGCCCGGCCCAACATCGTTTTCGGTGCCGATCTGATTGCAGGGTTTCCCGGCGAAACAGAAGATATGTTTGCGCACGGACTCAGCGCTGTCAAACGCTGGAACCTCACCTATGTGAACGTGTTTCCCTACAGCACTAACCTCAAAACACCTGCGGCGGCAATCCAGCCTCAGGTTTTGGGTGATGAGATCAAACAGCGTGCTCTGGCGTTGCAAAGCTTAAGCACCGCCGCCTTAGATCGCCACTTGCAAAGCCTGACAGGCAGCGTTCATGCGGTGCTGATGGAAACGGAAGACTTTGGGCGCACCGAAAGTTTCGCTCCTGTGCGCCTTGCCAAACCGATTGGCCGGGGACAAGTGGTTAACGTCGCCATCACCGCCCAACGCGAAGGTGAGCTGTTGGGCGCGCCGATGGGTGATTACACCACCGCCTCAGGTGACAATGCGGGTGGCTGGCTGAAAAAAATGAAAACCGGGCTGGGCAAATCGTCCGCGCGCATGACCAGTGGTATTGGTCAAGTTTTCACCGTTCGCCGCCGCTTAGACGATGATGTGTTGGAACAGCTTGAAGAGGTGCTGATCTCTGCCGACATAGGGGTCAATACGGCGACAAAGCTTACTGCCAATCTTGCCAAAACGCGGTTTGATAAAGAAATTGATGATGGCGAAGTGCGCGCTGCTTTTGCCCAAGACATCGAACAGATCTTAGCGGGCGTTGCCAAGCCGTTAGAGATCAACCCCATTTTTAAACCCCATGTAGTTTTGGTCTGTGGGGTCAATGGATCGGGCAAAACCACCACCATCGGAAAATTGGCGAAACAATACTCAGATGCTGGGAAATCCGTCATGTTGGCGGCTGGCGATACGTTTCGCGCCGCCGCCATTGAACAGTTGCAGGTGTGGGGCGACCGGGTCGGTGCCCCCGTGATTGCCCGCGAAATTGGCGCGGATTCAGCCGGACTTGTTTTTGATGCTTTGCAAGAAGCGCGCAGCCAAGGCGTTGACGTGTTGTTGGTCGATACCGCTGGCCGTTTGCAAAACAAAACGCATCTGATGGAAGAGTTGGAAAAAGTGGTGCGGGTGTTGAAAAAAATCGACGACACCACGCCGCACGATGTGGTTTTGGTGTTAGACGCCACGGTCGGACAAAACGCCCATAACCAAGTCGAAATTTTCAAAAAATCGGTCAATGTTTCTGGTTTGGTTTTGACCAAATTGGACGGCACCGCAAAGGGCGGTGTGGTGGTGGCCTTGGCCGACAAGTTTGGCTTGCCGGTGCACGCCATCGGCGTCGGCGAAGGGGCCGACGATTTGCGGGCGTTCAACGCCAAAGATTTTGCACGTAACCTGATGGGCTTGGACTAAAATTCTTTAATCATCAACGTTTTACCCTAAACGTTATTGGAGAGATGTTGTGGATACTGGGTCTCTCTTTTTTTCAAACCTTCTGCTGCTGACCCTTGATGCTGCGCCATGGCTTTTGTTTGGCCTCATCGTTGCGGGGCTCATTCATGCCTGGGTGCCAAGCGATGGTTTGGCGCGCGTGTTGGGTGGACATGGCCTTGGCTCCATTATCATGGGGGCCATCATCGGTGCGCCTTTGCCCATTTGTTCGTGTGGCGTTTTGCCCGCCGCCATAAGCCTCCGCCGCAGCGGGGCTTCGCGCGAAGCCACCACATCGTTTTTGGTCGCGACCCCGGAAACAGGTGCAGACTCGGTGGCGCTGTCGTATGCCATGCTGGGTCCCTTTATGGCGATCGCCCGTCCTTTAGCCGCCGTTATGAGTGCCATTGTGACGGGGCTATTGATGAAGTTTTTGCCGGCGGAAGACGTTTCTTTTGAACGCGCCACCCCCGAAAGCTGTTGTTCTGCTGACGCATGTTCAGACCGCGCTAAACCCGAGCAGCCTGAAACATTTATGGCCCGCACCACCTCTGGCCTCCGTTACGCTTTGTTTGATGTTTTTGACGATATTGCGCCGTGGTTGTTGGTGGGCTTGGTCTTGGCGGCAGCGACTTTAACGTGGGTGCCGCCCCAGTCTCTCGCCAGCTATGGAAGCGGCTTGTTCGCCATGATGGTTATGGTTGTGGTGGGCATTCCCATGTACATCTGTGCCACAGCTTCGACGCCCGTTGCGGCCAGTTTGCTGTTGGCGGGGGTTTCACCCGGTGCTGCCATGGTGTTTATGTTGGCGGGACCTGCGACCAATATTGCGACACTTGGTGTGGTGCGTAAAGAAATGGGCACCTTGGGTGTTGGACTTTATCTGCTGGGCATTATCAGCTCGGCCCTTGCCGCAGGACTGCTTACCGATGCCATGGCCGACCTCCTCAACATCAACATGGCAGTTCAGCTTGGCGGTGAAGAAGAGTTTGTGCCGCAGGGATTGGCCTTCGTCTCAACCGGGGTGTTGATGGTGTTGGGCGTACGGATGTTCTTCGGGGCCTTGAAAAATCGCTTTTCAGCGAGTTCGTAATGGCCTCACACCTCTATAGTCTCCCGCCCAAACACTTCTTCAAACGTTTCCCGTAGCAAATAGTCAACCTCATCCATGGTGGTTTCAACGCCTAAGTCTTTCAGTGACGTCACGCCGTGATCCGTGATGCCGCAAGGGATGATGCCGGAAAAGTGGCTGAGGTCGGGGTCTACATTTAGGGCTAGCCCATGAAAAGTGACCCATTTTCTGACTCTGACGCCAATCGCGCCGATTTTGTTTTCTGTGCCGTCTGAGCGTTCGACCCAGATGCCGATGCGGCCTTCGCGGCGTTCGCTGGTGACGTCGAGTTTGGCGAGGGCGCGGATCATCACGTCTTCGAGATCATGGACATAGGCCCGCACGTCAGAACCGCGCAGCTTTAAGTCCATCATCACATAGGCAACCCGTTGGCCGGGGCCGTGGTAGGTGTACTGACCACCGCGTCCGGCTTCAAAGACGGGGAAGCGGTCGGGGTCGATCAAGTCGTCGGCATTGGCGCTGGTGCCGGACGTATAAAGCGGCGGGTGTTCCACCAACCACACCCGTTCTGCGGCCGTGCCTTGCCGAATGGCGGCGGCGCGGGCTTGCATTTCTGCGTGGGCATCAAGATAGCTGGTAAGGCCAGTATCGGCGTGCCATTCGACCGGGGGCAGGGGAGGCGTTTTGGACATTTTTCCAACTATTTGCGTGTTGTGAATACGAAGGCTTGCTTGCTTTGACAGTATTTGCTATTCCCCCTGCAGGCAACGTGTTGTTTAAGGCGTTGCTTCTACCAAATTGACTTTGCGGTCGTGGCGGAACTGGTAGACGCGCAGCGTTGAGGTCGCTGTGGGAGTTAATCCCGTGGAAGTTCGAGTCTTCTCGACCGCACCAAATTCAAAGGCCCGCCTTCATTCGTGAAGGCGGGCCTTTTGTTTTTTTGCTTTTGCAGCCTTACAGGTTAGCGGCGTTTGAGCCCGAGCTTGGCTTCGACTTCTAAAAGCTCTTCGACCAAGTGATTTATTTTCTCACAACGGCACCCCGAAATGATGGGGTCGTCATAGCGCATGATTTTGCCAGTCTTGATCGGGTTATCGCAAGGAAAGCACGTCTGTCTCGTAGATTTGTTGATGAGTTGAGTTCTCATCCTCATTAACGCTTCACGGTCACTCATAACGGTATCCCTTAACTGTTTCTGGTGGTTCGAAATGAAAGCCTAGCGACCAAGTTGTCTGCCGAGCGATTTCTGCTGATTATACAGTGTCTTGCCTTGTTGAATAAGGGTGCTCATGCGGGCTTTCTGTTTGGCCAACAAATCCGTGGTCAGAGCCCTTTGTCGGTCGCGGGTATCGGTCTGTTGGCGTCTCAATTCATTGACGAGTTGGTCTTGTGCTGCCTTGAGTTGTTCCATGAACCTTTTTTGACGTTGAAGCTGGTCTGTCGTCAATCGAATTTGACGCTGCGTTAAGTCACGGCTGATGGCTTTAGATTGATTGATCAGGCTTTCTAAACTGGCGATGCGTTTGTTCAATTGCTTGTTCTTTTTGCTCACAACTTTCTTTTTAACTTTATACAAACATTCCCATTTGCCCGTGTCTTTGTTGCGTTTTAGAAAAAATCGTTTGCAGTTCGCCGTGCTGTGACTGGCGACCTCAGCCGTTGCTGGGGGTACATTGTATAGCAGTGTGGCACCGACAAGCGCAAAAAGAGTTGCGGTGGAAACGATGCTTTTTGACAAGCCTTTCGGCATAGATTTTCTTTCCGTCTTCGCCGCGTAAATTTTTTAAGAGCTTTTCAGCCCTTTAAAGGGCGCTTTGTATAACGTCTTGTGTTCAGCTTCAAGAATAATAAACCGTTTGCCAAGTTGGGGGGGTGCTCGTGATACCTTGTTGTCTTCAGATACGACGCACCTACTTGTTCCTGTTACATAATGGTGTTACACCAAGCCTATGTTGCGGGAATTGGCAACAAAAGTTGAGTGTTTCTGTGGGGTTAAGTGCAGTTTTAACACTTTGAACACCGCGAATTTAACGGCTTGCCTTCGCCAACGTTGGCGGGGTTTTTCCAGCCGGGATAGGGAGCGTAACGCATGACCGATCCGAATCTGGACAACCGACAGCCCAATGGCCCGGTTGAAACACATTTCTATGCCAGCGAAACCGAAGACAGTCATGTTGGTATTCCGCCCGAGACGGTGAACGCCGTTATCGCCGCTTTGGATGTCAACGCGAATCAACGCGTTTGCGAGCTGATGGCACCGTTGCACTTTGCCGATGCCGCTGATTTGTTTGAAGCCCTAGACGCTGATCAACGCCGCCAGTTGTTGGAAGCGGCGCAGGACGTTTTAGATCCCGATTTTTATTCATCGCTTGATGAAACGGTTCGCGATGAAGCGTTAGATGTTATCGGCTTGGATGCCGTTGCGGTCACCGTTGCGGGGCTGGATATTGATGACGCCGTTGAAATTGTTGATGAGTTAGAAGCACACGAACAAGAACACGTGCTGAACGCCATTCCCGCCGCCGATCGCACCTTGATCGAAGAAGGCCTTGCCTATCCAGAATATTCTGCTGGGCGTTTGATGCAGCGCAAGGTCATGACGGTGCCCAATTTTTGGACCGTCGGTGAAACCATTGATTTCATGCGCGCCAGTGTCGATGTTGTTGAACGGGCTCACCCCAATGTCTTTTATGATATCATCGTCGTTGATCCCAAACATATGCCGATGGGGGCGATCCCGTTAAGTGTCGTGTTACAGAGCAAGCGCCCGGTTACCGTCTCCGATATCATGCACGAAGAAATGAGACTAATCCCAGTCGATATGGACCAAGAAGAGGTGGCGTTCCTGTTTCGCCAACGTGATCTGGTCTCGGCCCCCGTGGTCAGTAGCGCTGGTCGATTGGTCGGTATGATCACCATTGATGACGTGGTCGACGTCATGCATGAAGAAGCCGAAGACGATATCATGCGCATGGGTGGTCTGCGTGAGGATGATTTGTATGCAGCCACCATCGACACCACAAAATCGCGTTTTTTGTGGCTGTTTGTGAATCTGCTCACGGCCATATTGGCCTCAAGCGTGATTGGGTTTTTCCAAGGCACCATTGAACAAGTCGTAGCCTTGGCGGTGTTGATGCCCATTGTTGCATCCATGGGCGGCAACGCTGGCACTCAAACCTTGACCGTTGTGGTGCGCGCGTTAGCCACCAAAGAACTCACCACGACCAATGCCCTGCGCCAAATCGGCAAAGAGTTTTTGGTCGGCGGTATCAATGGTGTGTTGTTTGCAGTGCTGATGGGCGGCGTGGCGTGGTTTTGGTTTGAATCGCCAAAATTAGGGCTCGTGATTGGTTTGGCGATGATCACCAATATGCTGGTGGCAGGTGTTGCGGGAGCGGCAATTCCGATCTTTTTAGAACGCCGAGGTGTTGATCCGGCCCTGGCCAGCAGTGTCTTTTTAACCACCGTCACCGATGTGGTTGGTTTTTTGGTGTTTCTCGGTCTTGGGGCCGCGATCCTTTTGTAGCCTCAGGTTTGCAAACTTTCTTTTAACACCGTAAAATAGACTGTCAGTGAATGCGCAGTCTGCGCAAGGTGAAGAGGCGAAAGCTCATGCCGACGAAGTTGGTCATGGACGACGATAAAATGGTCAAACTGCGGGTGATGGTTGCTGATCCTGTCCAACAAATGCGCAAAATCATCCACAATATGTTGACCCACAATATTGGTGTTGATGAAGTTGTCGAAGCCAGCAACGGCGAAGACGTGATCGACGCCTTTAAAAAGAGACCCTGTGACCTGTTGATTTTAGATGCGTCCATGCGACCTTTGGGGGGCATCGAATTGGCGCGGCGCATTCGTCATAACGAAGAGGACATCGATCCATTTATACCCATTGTGATCGTGTCTGATACGCCGTTGTTAGGCGAAGTGATGGGGGCAAGGGATGTTGGCGTTACGGAATACCTCGCCAAGCCGCTGTCGGCTAAGATACTTGATTTGCATCTGCGCACATTGATGAAGTATCCCCGCCCTTTTGTAAAAGCCGAAGACTTTTTTGGCCCGGATCGTCGGCGTCATATTAATGATGAGAAAAAAGAAGGTGAACGGCGAACGCACCCCCCTGAAATTATAGATCACAATTGATCTTCTTGGAAAACAAGCGTTAACCGCATGAAGACTTAAAGGAAGTTTGAAGTTAGCTAATTAACGGGTTACTGATTTACGTAAAAACAGATATGGTACCCAAGTTTTCGTTGGGGCGGAGAGCTCTTTAACGTGTGTTTCGGTTTTCCGAATAGAATAAGGTCTTTGATTTCATCATGTCATCTGTTGATGTAACCAAGCTTAAGTTGTTGATTGTCGAAGACAATGTCCATTTCAGGACGTTGATGCGGTCTATTTTGCAGGCCTTGGGCATTTGTGACTTAGAAGAATCGCAAGACGGAATCGAAGCGTTGGAAGTTTTGAAGTCACAATCGCCTGATCTGGTGATTGTCGATTGGAAAATGGAAGGCATGGACGGCGTTGAATTTGTGAAACAAATCCGCGCCCTTAAGGGACCTAATCGGTTCGTGCCGATTATCATGGTGACGGGCTACACCGAAACCAGCTTAAAAACCAAAGCGCGTGAGGCCGGAGCGACCGACTTTTTGGGTAAGCCGATTTCGCCCCGTTCGCTGTTGGGTCGGATTGTTGGAGTGATGGAAAATCCTCGGAATTTTTATGATACGGTCGATTTCTTTGGGCCAGACCGCCGCCTTAAGACTAAGAAGTCAGAAACCTCAGAGCGCCGCAAAAAACAGCTTGATCCCGTTGAGAAACCATAAACTTTAAGGTTTCATACCCTCCTTTATTTATTTATTTTATCGCCCCTGTAAAAACAAAACTCTGGCAACCTGCGGGGGTTTGTGTTTTAAAGTTTGCGCACGTAATTATTATCGAGTCACTGGGGGAATTCATGGCAGGCAGCGTAAATAAGGTGATCTTGGTCGGCAATCTTGGCCGCGACCCAGAAATCCGTTACACCCAAGACAACAAGAAAATTGCCAACCTGAATGTTGCCACGTCTGACAGCTGGAAAGACAAAAATACCGGCGAACGCAGAGAAAAAACCGAATGGCACCGGGTCGTCATTTTCTCTGAAGGTCTCGCCAACATTGCCGAAAAATACTTACGCAAAGGTTCTAAGGTTTACCTTGAAGGCCAGCTGCAAACCCGCAAGTGGCAAGATAAGGACGGCCTAGACCGTTACACCACAGAAGTCGTACTCCAGGGCTTTACCGCCAACCTAACCATGCTGGATGGCCGCGATGGCGGCGGCGGTGGACAAGGTGGCGGTGACTTTGGCGGCGGTTCCGGCGGCGGTTCCGGCAGTGGTTATGATGAAAGCCCATCTGCTGGCAACAGCAGCAGCGGTGGTCAAAGTGGTTCTGGACCGGCTCCTGGGGCCGATTTGGACGACGAAATTCCGTTCTAGAAACACGTTTCGGGGGGGGAGGAACTGCCTTTGTGCAGTTCACCTCGAAAAAGACCGATGGGGTTATCCTCATCGGTCTTTTTTTGTGGATTTTAAAGGCATTTAAATCCACCACAAAGACCGTTCAAGCGGTTGTGGTTAGGGTCCCAAAATGCTAAATTCTAGGCCTCAAAAGGGCGTCAGTTTTGGCGGCTTTAAATGTATTCTAAGTCATTGAATACACTCGTTATTTTTCAGGGAAAATCCTTTGACATCCGAATCGTCACCGCCGACAGGTCCTCAGCCTGAAAGTTTTGAAGCCATCACCATCGAAGAGGAGATGCAAACCTCCTATCTTGATTATGCGATGAGCGTGATTGTCAGCCGTGCGCTGCCGGATGTTCGTGATGGTTTGAAACCTGTGCATCGGCGCATTGTCCACGCGATGAACGAAAACGGCTATGATTCAACCAAGCCGTTTCGCAAGTCTGCGCGTATTGTTGGTGACGTTATGGGTAAGTATCACCCGCACGGTGATAGTGCCATTTACGACGCCATGGTGCGTATGGCACAGACGTTCTCGTTACGTCTGCCGTTGATCAGCGGCCAAGGTAACTTTGGCTCTATGGACGGTGACCGCGCTGCCGCGATGCGTTACACCGAAGCCCGTATGGCGAAGTCGGCTCATGCTCTGATTGACGATATCGATAAAGAAACGGTTGATTTCCAACCCAACTATGATGACAGCCAGCGCGAACCTAAGGTTCTACCGGCCCGCTTCCCCAATCTTTTGGTTAATGGTGCGGGCGGTATTGCGGTTGGTATGGCAACCAACATCCCGCCCCATAACTTGGGCGAAGTGCTGGACGGCCTGTTGGCTTTGATCAAAGACCCAGACATCACCATTGATGGTTTGATGCAATACGTATTGGCCCCAGATTTCCCCACGGGCGGCCTGATCATGGGCAAACAAGGCATTCATTCGGCATTTCACACCGGGCGTGGCTCGGTGATTATGCGAGGCCGGACGGAAATTGAACCGCGACCAAAGGGCCGTGAAGCCATCATCATCACCGAAGTTCCCTATCAGGTGAACAAAGCCCGCATGGTCGAAACCATGGCGCATTGCGTGCGCGACAAAAAAATCGAAGGCATTTCCGACATTCGCGACGAATCTGATCGCCAGGGTGTGCGCGTCGTGGTCGAAATTAAACGCGATGCCATGGCCGAAGTGGTGTTGAACCAGTTGTTTAAATTCACGCCGTTGCAAACCAGTTTTGGCGTCAACATGTTGGCGTTGGACAAGGGCCGTCCGAAACTGATGAATCTTAAAGAGATTCTGATCTGTTTTGTTGATTTCCGCGAAGAAGTCATCCGCCGCCGGACCATTTTCTTGCTCGGTAAGGCGCGCGACAAAGCCCACGTTTTGGTTGGTCTGGCGATTGCCGTGGCGAACTTGGACGCGGTGATTGCAATGATTCGCAAGGCTCCCAATCCTCAGGTGGCGCGCGAACAATTGATGGCAGCCGATTGGCCAGCGATGGATGTAAAGCCGTTGATCGAATTGATCGACGAACCCGGTCGCATGGTCAGCGAAGCTGGCAATTATAAATTGTCCGAAACCCAGGCGAAAGCGATCTTGGAACTGCGCTTGCACCGTTTAACGGGACTGGAACGCGATAAAATCGCCGAAGACCTTGGTAAGCTGGGCGAAGAAATCAAAGAACTGTTGTCGATTTTGGGCTCACGGGAAAAACTGTTTGGCATTTTGACCGACGAATTGGAAGAAATGCGCGACCAGTTCGCCAATAAACGCCGGACCTCGTTGGAAGAGGCCGAATTCGAACACGACATCGAAGATTTGATTCAACGCGAAGACATGGTCGTCACCGTGACTAACACTGGTTACATCAAACGGGTGCCCGTTTCGACTTACCGGGCGCAACGGCGCGGCGGCAAGGGCCGTTCGGGGATGAGTATGCGTGACGAAGATTTCGTCAGCCAAGTGTTTGTCGTTAATACCCACACGCCAGTACTCTTCTTCTCTTCGCTGGGCCAAGTTTATAAGCTCAAAGTTTACAAACTACCGTTAGGCGGTCCAACCGCACGCGGTCAAGCGATGGTCAACATCTTCCCCTTGAAGACGGGCGAAACCATTACCACCTTGATGCCAATGCCGGAAGACGAGGAAACCTGGAACGAACAGTTCGTCATGTTCGCCACGTCGTCGGGCAACGTGCGGCGTAACCGATTGTCTGACTTCACCAGCGTGATGACCAATGGTAAAATCGCGATGAAACTAGGCGACGACGACAAACTGGTGGGCGTGGCGGCCTGTAGCGAAGGTGATGACGTCTTCTTGTCAGCCCGTGGCGGCAAATGTGTCCGGTTCCCGGTTACGGCGGTCCGCGTGTTCGCCAGTCGGGCTTCGACAGGTGTTCGCGGCATGAAGTTTAGGGACGACGACGAAGTGATCTCTATGACCATCGTGGGTCACGTAGACAGCGACGTTGAAGAACGAAAAACCTATCTAAAAGTGCAATCGGCACGCCGTCGGACCGAAGGCAGCGACAACACCGAAGATGCCATCACCGACCCAACCCAAGTGGGGATCAGTGAACAGCGCTTTGAAGAACTAGAAGCTTCGGAAGAATTTATTATGACGGTGACTGAAAATGGTTATGGCAAGCGCACCTCGGCGTTTGACTACCGTATTTCCGGTCGCGGTGGTCTTGGCATCACCAGTATCGTCACATCTGAACGCAACGGCAACGTGGTGGCCTCGTTCCCGGTCATGGAAAGCGACCAATTGGTCATGGTCACCGATGGCGGACAATTGATCCGCACCACGGTCCACGATGTCCGTATCGCCGCCCGTAACACCCAAGGCGTGACCCTGTTTAAAACGGGCAAGGGTGAACATGTGGTCTCTGTGACCCGTATTACTGACGTCGACGACGACGATGAAGACATCGGTGAAGGTGAAGAAGGCGTCATTGTTGAGGGCGTGGTCGAAGTTGTGGCCGATGCTGTCACCGATGAAACAGCTGAAATACCGGCTGACCCCGAATCGACCGCTGATGAAAAGACCGAAGAATGACCCAACGCATCGGCGTTTACCCAGGCACGTTTGATCCGGTGACCAATGGTCATATGGACATCATTACCCGGGCCACACGTCTTGTAGACCGTTTGGTTGTGGCGGTGGTGGTCAACGGCGGCAAGGACACGTTGTTTACATTGGCTGAACGCGTCGAAATGGTCGAGGGCGATATCAAATCGTTGAACCCTGATATAGCTGACCGCATTGAAGTGCGGGCGTTTGACAATTTGTTGGTGGAATTTGTCACCGATGTCGGCGCAACACAGATTATCCGGGGCTTGCGCGCGGTTTCAGATTTTGAATTTGAATTCCAAATGGCGGGCATGAACGCACGCCTCAGTCCTAAGCTGGAAACCGTGTTCCTTATGGCATCGGAAAGTAACCAGTTTATCTCCAGCCGTTTTGTGAAAGAAATTGGCCGTTTAGGTGGGGATATATCGCATTTTTCATCCGCTACGGTGGCCGAACGCTTGGCGGCCCGTTTCGCTGAAAACGAGCGCGATTAATCATTCCAAATAAAAGCATAAACGGGCTTGACCCGAGGGGCTTGGCCCCTTAAGTTCCCGGCTCTCAGGCGGACGTTCCTCTTTCCCCTGATATCTTCGTCTTATCACAAGATGACAGTTTGTTTTTTGGTGAGGGTTCTTAGCTCAGCTGGTAGAGCATCCGACTTTTAATCGGACGGTCGTGAGTTCGAATCTCACAGAACCCACCAAAACAACTCCCATATACCTTACACCGTGTTATGTTGCTTTGAGGATAAGCAGCAGGGAACAGGTATGTTCAATTAGCCATGGTTTGAGACCGTAAAGTGGGCCGTTCCCGTTGGACTGGCGACTGTATTGGCGTGGCTGATGGCTTTTTTATCGTAGTCCCTTTAATGCCGATTACATCACCAATCCCGACGCCTTGGTTCGATTGGAACGTATACGCCAATGGATGGCGGGCGGGGCGTGGTTCGAGCCAGTTTTGTTGCGGGTGAGCACCCGTGAAGGTCAAATCCTGCACTGGAGCCGCCCCTTGGACCTCTTGACGGCGGTCTTCGCGTGGCCTCTGTCGTTCTTTTATGATTTACCAAACGCGCTGGTGGTCGGGGCCATGGGCTTATCCTTTATCGCCCAAGCCGCAACCATGGCCTTCGTGTTTTAGGTTATACACCGCTGTTTTTAAGCCCCGGCCTGGGCGGCGGCTTTGGCCGGGGGCTCGTTTCTCACCTTGACCGATATGATGGCGATCTTCGCACCTTCCAGTTGGCCTGACCATCATGGACTGATTTTGTTGTGTTGCTTGGCTTGATCGTGCGCATGGTCGAGCGTCAAAGTGCAGGCCTAACCTTTGGCCTTGTTCAAGGAGTCGCTGTTTGGGTCAGCCCCGAAAGCCTACTGCCTCTGTTGGGGCTGTACTGTGGCCTTGGCCTCCAAGGGCGATAGCAAGCTGTTAAAGCAGTGCTATGGGTCCTCGATTGGCTTGGTTGTGATTTGTCCAACCGGGCACGAAGAAAAGGCGTATGGAACCTAACCCGGTGGCCTGTATGCCCGCGCTTTGAGAGGCGAAACCCCAAATTGGTTGCGCCCTGTTGAGACAGGGGAGAGTATCTTTCGGGTGTGGCAGGTCAAAAAATAACCCGGCCAAAAATGACCGGGGTTTAAATATAAATTGGAGAGGGTAGATCGGGGGGCACATGGCCCCCCAACCCGCATTCTGTTGGCTTAGTCGCGCAACTGAACGTTTTCTGCAGCTTCTTTGCCGTCACGACCAGCAACCAGCTCGTAGCTGACTTTTTGACCGTCGTTCAGGGAAGCAATACCAGCGCGTTCGAGAGCAGAAATGTGCACGAATGCATCTTTGCCGCCATCTTCAGGTTCGATAAAACCGAAACCTTTTGTTGCGTTGAACCATTTTACTGTACCGTTAACCATAGTTTAGTTCCTTTATATATTCACTGTGCAAGCCGATATTCGATATCAAACTTACAATTTATAACGTTCACAATGTCAGGAAAGCAACTTGGCCGACCGCAGTAAATACGGGATCAATCAGGACGCACACAAGACGACTATGCAACGTAGTGGTTAGACTCTATAAACAATTTTTCAATTAAGTCAATCTTTATTGCAAGTGCTTCGTTTGGTTTCGTGCACGCTATAGGCACGTTTGGGGCCTGGGGCAGATGACACATTTGGATCACTAGATTATCTTATTGCACACAGGGGTCGTCCTAAATTTGACATAAGGGTCAGAGTGGTCAATGACTGATCGTGCGAAGTCTTTACATCAGGGGGGGGGAACCTTGGAAAAGCAGCGGCTCAAAGAAAAGCACACATGGAGCATCGGCCAGTTGTTGCTGATTGTTTCTGCTACCGTTTTGGCTTTGGCCGTGTTGGTGGTGTTTGGTCTCAGCAGCATTGTTGAAAAGCGTGCGGTGAATGACTTAGCCAAAGATGAGGCTCGGCAAACGGCTCAATTGGTGTTTCAAAGTCTTTATTCCGCCATGCGAAAAGGCTGGACCAAAGACGAAATCGCAGAAATCATTGAGCGCCTGAATGTCAGCAACCCATCCTTGAAAATCAGCGTGTACCGTGGTCACCCCGTTATCAAACAGTTTGGAGAGATTGAGGGTGAAAAGGCCATCCGGGAATCCGATTTGGACTTGAATATGACGTTGTTGAACGGCAAAGAAACTTTGATCGTTCACGACAACGCCATTCGATACCTTTATCCCGTGACGGTTAAAGCCGAGTGTCAGGCGTGTCACAAGGCCGAAATCGGGGCCGTAAATGGGGTCGTTGACGTCACCTACCCCGTTGATCGTTTGAAAATTTCCTTGGGATTCGTGGTGAGTTCGGTTGTCGGCTATTTTGTTTTGATTATCATGGTCTTGTTGATCTTGACATATTTCTTGCTGAGGATGTTTGTCGCCAAGCCCATTGCGTCGTTGGTTGAGGTGATGCAAGACATCACCTCTAGTACGAATTTCGACAAACGCGTCTTTCACGGTCGTGCTTGGGCGCGAGAACTTCGTCATTTGGGTTCGTACTTCAATAACTTGCTATCGACCATTCAAGATTATCACGGGAAGTTGGAAGAGTATTCGGTTCGTGACCCTCTGACAGATCTCTATAACCGCAGAAAGTTCGAGGACTTTTTAAAGATTGAGGTCCGCCGTGCCACGCGCCACAAACGCAATTTCGCCTTGATCATACTGGACCTGGATAATTTCAAACAGATCAACGAAACCTTCGGTCACCCGGTTGGGGATTTGGCCTTGAAAGAAGTGGCCAATCTTCTGCGTGAGGAAACACGCAACACCGATGTGGTCGCGCGTTTGGGCGGGGATGACTTCGCCATCTTGCTGCCAGAAACCGATCGCGAGCCCGCTCATGGCGTGGCCGAAAAAATATGCAAGGCTTTGGAAGCAGCGTCGTTAGATCTGCCCGTGGGCAGCACTCAGTTTCATGGGAGCTTTGGTTTTGTCTCCTTCCCCGAAGACGGAGAAGATAGTGAGGCTCTGTCGATCGCGATGGACGTGGCCATGTACAAAGCCAAGGGCGGCGGTAAAAATCGTGTCGCGTCGCTGTCTTTGGAAGATGATGGCGGCGAACAAGAAGTGTCCATGGTCAAAAAAGGTCAGTTCTTGCGCGAGGCTTTGGACGAAGACCGGGTTGAGCCTTTTTTCCAGCCGATTATCAAGGTGCAAGAAGAGGGCGCCTTTGGCTTTGAAGTACTCGCCCGCATTCGGGACGGCAAGACCATTATCCCGGCCGGTGAATTTATTGAAATCGCAGAAGAAGTTGGTATGGCGCAGGCTATTGATGAGCGCATTTTCACCAAGGGTCTGAAGGCCTTGTCCGCTCACGATAGCGATAGCACCCGTCTGTTCTTTAATTTTTCCGCCAAAACCATGGGCGACATTGAGCTTATGCGTAAGCTCCCCGGCCAGATCGAATTCTATGGCATTGCGTTGGACCGCATTGTGTTGGAAATCACCGAACGTGAAGCTTTGCCACATTTCAAGGAAATCATGGAAGTCATCAGTGAACTACGCAAAGAAGGGCTGTCGTTCGCACTTGATGATTTTGGCAGCGGCTTTTCATCGTTCATTTATTTGAAGTACTTAGAAATCGATTATGTGAAGATTGAAGGCAGCTTTGTGCGCCATATGGCGACCGATAAAAATGATTACACCGTGGTCAAACACATCAGCGCCATGGCGAAGGAATTTGGCATCAAAACCGTGGCGGAGTTTGTCGAGGACGAATTGACTCATGATTTATTGAAAGAGCTCGATATCGATTTCGCCCAAGGCTACCATTACAGCCAGCCTTTGAATAAAATCGGTGAGCCTTAAAGGTGTATTTTGCGGCGATCTAAGTTATTCGACTTCGCCACCGCTGGCGTAAAACTTCCAGGCATCAACGCCCTTTAAAATCACCCCGTCAAAGCCCAGGTCTAAGAGTCCATAGAGGTAAGACTGCACATCCCCAGCGATGATTGCTTGCCAGCCTGCATCCCAATAAATAGCGCGGTAGCGGTCGGGGTCTTGGGTGTGGGGACGATAGATATAGGGCGGATTGCCTTGCCGCCAATCGGCTTTCCAATAATAGCGATAGACGGCGGCCGACGAGATGTCCATTTCGGCCAAGACCAGCCTGCGACTGCCCAATTGTTTGTATTTCAAAGAATTCACATCCGCGCGTGTCAAAGGTTTGCCGTTATGGAAAACATCAATGATAAGAGCGTCATAATTGGTTTTGCGGAGTGTCTGTAGGTAGTTCGTCGTGGCCCCAAAGGATTTGGAGTTGGCAACATATAAATAATTGCGCATTTCTATGGCTGAATTGATACCCAGCGGGTTGGCGCTGTGAATAGAGGCGGGGTGTTTGGGGATGGAGGTCAGTTCGGGGCCTTCACCAACAAACCCCACGAATCCTTTTGCTCCACTGTCGCCGTATAGCTTATCAATGGTGTTTGGGTCCGTTGAATATTCCATATTTAATACAGTCAAGCCATAGGTAGCAGAGGTCGCAAGGTGGGCCTTGCGAAGCCTTAAGGCTTCTTCCAAATCCGGTGAGGGCTTGCCCGCAGGGGTGGTTACGGTTTCATCAAGAAGATTGGTTTCTAAAACGCCGTCAAGGGCGCGAATATAGGCTTGAGCCGGAGAGTGGACGTTTGAGTCCGTCGGATTGATTTTATCCACCAAACTTAAACCATCTTGGGCAATCACTAAGAAGTTCGGATTGAAGCTGCGCGCGTTGGTGCTGATGGTGCGGACGAAGTTTCGCATTTCTTCCCTAAAATCGACAATAACGCCGACCTCAAAAGGATCAATGGGCAGTTGAATGGCAAGGGGATCTGGGATCGCAGGGGATGTTTGTGCCTGGGCTGACATCACCACGGCAAAAAACACAGCCAGTGTTGTCGCACTGCGCTTTAATAAAAATCGAACTGGCCCACCTTTAAATTGCATGTCGTCACTTTATACCGATTCTTAGGCTTATGGGTATGGCCTTGATCACAGGGGCTTGTTTATGACCTTTGTCATTGTCATATATAACAAGCCGAGTAAACTCTTAGGCAGTTTAAGGTAACTTTTAAGGAGAGAACAATGCGTAAGTTTGGTGTTTCTTGTGTGGTCGCGGCTGGGTTGTTGTTTGCGCTTGGTGGGCAAGCGTTCGCTGCCAGTAACTATAAGATCGATTCTGGCCACACCTTTGTTGAATTTCGCATCAGTCATTTGGGGTTTAGCTGGATGATTGGAACCTTCGATAAAGTCGCGGGCAGCTTTAGTTACGATCCTGCATCCGGTGCAGAGTCTGGAGTTTCCGTGACCATTGAAACCTCCAGCATCGATACGTCCCATGCTGAACGCGACAAACATCTGCGCAGCCCTGATTTCTTGGACGTTGAAAAATTCCCAACTTCGACGTTCGTCAGCACCGGATTCAAAGACGGCGTCATGTCTGGCGATCTGACCTTGCACGGCGTCACCAAGGCGGTGCAAATTCCGGTTAAACTGATCGGCGAAGGACCGGGGCGCAAGGGCGGCTATAATGCAGGTTTTGAAGGTGAATTGACGATTGATCGCCGTGACTATGGCATGGACAAAAATTTAGGTCCGGCGTCTTGGCACATCAATTTGTTCTTCTCGATCGAAGGTAACAAGATCGAATAGGTCATGATGTTCAAAAATTCTCCAGATCAATTCGGGGCGGTCGCCAAGCTTTTACATTGGCTGATCGCCCTGTTGATTGTCGGCCTGATCGGTCTGGGGGCGTATATGGTGACCTTGGATTACTATACCGACGCTTGGTACGATGGCAGCCTGTTGTTGCACAAGGCGTTGGGCATGGTGGCACTGGGCTTGGTCGTGTTTAAAGCCGTGTGGATGCTGACAAATCCCAAACCTGATGACTTGCCGTCTTTAAAACGGTGGGAAAAGTTGGCGTCCTTGGCGACCCACAAAGTCCTGTTGGTGTTGATGGTGGTGATGCCTGTTAGTGGCTATTTGGTGTCCACCTCGGCTGGGGCAGGCATTTCTATGTTTGAAATGTTCGAGATTCCGGCCCTGTTTCGCGTCGACAACAAGACCCGGGATTTAGCCATCGTCGTCCATTATTTTTTAGCCTATGGTGGCGCAGTCTTAATCGTGCTTCACGTTGCAGCCGCCCTAAAACATCACTTTATCAACAAAGACAAAACGTTGCGACGCATGTTGTGACCGGATATGAAGCCTTAGCTCTATGAATACACACATCATCGTCGTCGGAAATGAAAAGGGTGGTAGCGGTAAATCAACCACCGTTATGCATTTGGCCGTCAGTTTGTTGCGCCAAGGTCATAAGGTTGCCGTCTGTGACTTAGACGCGCGCCAAGGCACCATTTCGCGCTATTTTGAAAACCGCCTGCATCATATTGAAGCCGGGGGGGTAAGTTTGCCAATGCCGGAGCTGTTGACCTTGCGCCCCGAAGACGGCGGCAGCGACGAAGAAGGCATCGAAGCGCTGTTGGAAACTGTTATCGCCGATGTGGGTGAACGGGTGGATGTGTTGATCTTTGACACGCCAGGGTCCGACACTGCGTTGTCGCGCGTGGCCCACAGCTTTGCCGATACCTTAATTACGCCGATGAACGACAGCTTTATCGATTTGGACGTGCTGGCCCGTATCAATGTTCACAACATGACCATCAAAGGCCCTAGTCACTATGCTGAACTGGTGTGGCAACAACGCTTGATGCGCGCCAAGCGCGGCGGCAAGCCATCCGATTGGATCGTCATGCGCAACCGCATGGGCCATACCATGTCGAAAAACAAACGCGAAATCGACCGCTTACTTGTGGATCTCGCCAAACGGATCGGCTTTCGCACCGTACCGGGTTTTTCCGAACGGGTCATTTTCCGCGAACTGTTTCACAAGGGCCTCACTTTGATGGACGTGGCCGAGGCCAAAGGCGAAGTCACCCTTGCCATGTCCCACATCGCCGCCCGCCAAGAAATTCGGCAACTGGTTGAAGCCTTAAAGATTGAAGGTTAGACTTTCCTTATTATGACAATAGAAACTGCATTTGCGTTGATGATCGCCGTTTTTGTCCTGGGTTTGACGCCTGGGCCTGGGGTATTTGCGATTGTTGCCCGCGCATTGGCGTTGGGCTTTCGGTCCACATTGGTCTTTATCTTTGGCGTGATTGCGGGGGATTTGGTGTATTTGGTGGTGGCAGCTTTGGGGCTGAGTGTCCTTGCCACGCAATATGCGGCTGTGTTTGGTTTTTTGAAGATCGCGGGCGGTTTGTATTTGGTGTATTTGGGCGTTCAGACATGGCGATTTGCTAAGAATGTAGAGACGGGGCTGACACCTGCACCAGAACGAGGACAGGGCCGCAGCTTTTTTTCCGGCCTTAGTCTCACCCTCGGCAATCCCAAAGCCGTGGTCTTCTACATCGCGTTTTTACCAGCCTTTATGGATTTAACGGCGCTCAGTATGGCGGATTTGGCGTTGGCATCAATGATCGTAAGCGCGACTTTGTTTAGCGTTTTGGCTGGCTATGCCTGGATGGCCGCCAAAGCACGCCTGTTGTTTCGTTCGCCGCAGGCTGTGAAAACTTTGCACAGAAGCGCAGGTGGCTTGATGGTTTGCGCTGGCGGTGTTGTCGCCAACAGCTGAGGCCTTGCGGCTTTAAGTCGCTGCGCCTACCTTTGATTCATGATCACTGCATTTGCCCTTGGAATTTTGTTGCTGGTGGCGCTGGTTTTGGCGTTGAAGTGGTACGTGTCGGTTGAACCCCGGGAAATTCTTCGCGCTTTCACTTGGGTGCTGTTGACTGTGGCGATGATTTTTGTCGTGTGGTTGGCGCTGAGTGGGCGGTTTATGGTGGCGGTGGGGGCTTTTCCGGTTGTTATGCTGTGGCTGTCGCGCATGTTTACAGGGCTGCGCTATGCTCAAATGTTTAAACGCATGTTAGGCGGTCGTGAAGATGCTAACCCCCATCCCGCCGAACGCGCCACAAACATGACCCGTGCGGAAGCCCTGAAGGTCTTAGGGCTGTTTGAGGGGGCTTCGCCTGCCGAAGTTAAGGCCGCTCATCGGCGCTTGATGGCGCATCTTCATCCCGACGTCGGCGGTTCGGATTATCTGGCCCAACAAATCAATCAAGCGCGCGACGTGTTGTTAAGCTAGGCCAAAAAAACACGCCCCACCAAGCAAATGGAGGGGCGTGAATTTTAAGTGTGCTTGTTTTAGCCGTTGCGGATGTTGTCCAAGAACTTGTCGACTTCACTGCGCAACAGTTCCGATTGTTGAGACAGCTCGGTCGCGGCGCCCAACATGTCATTGGCACTGTGTCCGGTTTCACCAGCGGCTTGTTGTACGCCGCCGATGTTGCTGGACACCTCTGTTGTGCCGTTGGCGGCTTGTTCGACATTACGAGCAATTTCTTGCGTTGCGGCGCCTTGTTCTTCCACGGCGGCGGCAATGGCTGAGGAAATTTCATTGAGCTGGTCGATGGTTCCCCCAATGCTGCCAATCGCATCCACGGCGGTTTGCGTAGCCCCTTGAATGCCTGAGATTTGCGCGCTGATTTCTTCAGTGGCCTTGGCCGTTTGGTTGGCAAGATTTTTCACTTCGGAAGCCACCACGGCAAAGCCTTTACCCGCATCGCCCGCCCGCGCGGCTTCGATGGTGGCGTTCAAGGCCAAAAGATTGGTTTGGTCGGCAATATCCGTAATCATTGCCACAACTTCGCCAATTTTGTTGGCGGCCTCGGCCAAACCTTGGATTTTTTCGTTGGTGGTTTGCACTTCCACAACGGCAGAAGCGGCGATTTGTGTCGATTGCGACACTTGGCGAGAGATTTCCTGAATCGAACTGGAAAGCTCTTCCGTTGCCGAGGCCACGGTTTGCACATTTTGTGTGGCATCGTTGGCCGCCGTTGCCACCACTTCGGATTGCTTTGCGGTTTCTTCGGCGGTTGCCGATAATGTTGCGGCCGAAGACTGCATTTCGGTTGAAGCCGCCGACACACTTTGCACCACGCCGCCGACACTGGAATCAAACGCGTTCGCCATGTCAATCATTTGCTGATGTTTTTCGGCGATAGAACGCTCTTCATTGGCCTTTTGTTCGGCTTCCAAACGCTCAACGTCTTGGCCGTTGACCTTAAAGACTTGCACCGCCGAGGCCATGTCACCGATTTCATCGCTGCGCTCTTGGTTCGGCACTTCGGTGGTCCAATCTTTGTTGGCCAAGCGTCCCATCACGGCGGTCATGGCACCAATGGGGTTGGTGATGCTTAAAGCAAAGAAATAACCGATAGCGGACACGGCCAGGATGGTCACCAAGACAATAACGATCATTTCGTTGCGCAATTCAATCGCCGGAATATCGACTTCTTCCATATCAACCTCGGCAACAACCGCCCAGGTCGCCCCGTGCAAATCGATCGGGCCATATGCCGAGATTACGTGTGTGCCGCGATAATTTTCACTGACCATTGCATGCTTTTCACCGTTGAGAGCCTTTTTGACAGATTCTGTCTCAACCTTTTGGTTCAAAATTGAGGTTGGATCACCTTCTTTTTGAAAGCGTGAATCCGAGCGCATCAAGAAGTCAGCACCGACGAGGTAAGCGTCACCTGTTGCTCCCATGCCGACAACGTTATGCATGATTTCATTAATGCGATCAATGGGCAGTTGGAAGACGATTGCACCGTGGAATTCACCGCCATATTCAAAGACGGGAACGGCCATAAAACTTTCCGGTGCGCCATGGGCGGGGCCATAGGCAGAGAAATCCATGTAGGCAAGGTAGCCCGGTTTTTGGTTTTTTTTGACGTCCTTGAACACCTTAGCAAGACCTGTATCTTTCCACTGTCCGGTTTCTAGGTTGGTGGCGTAGTCCAATTCTTTGTAAACGGAATAGACCACGTCGCCAAATTCGTTGACCAAAAAAATGTCATGATAACCGCGAGATTTCATCAGTTGGCGGAAAAAGGGGTGATACTTCTTATGCATTTCGCTGTAGGTGGAGCCGTCGGGGGCAAAATTTAAATTATATTTTTTACCCACCGCGTTGGCGTTCTGGGTGATGTAAAGGTTTTGGGCGATTTTCAGCTTGTTGGGACCGAACTCGGCAAACGCATCTTCCAGGCCTTTGATGGCATCAATGACCATGTGGTCATGACTGAACGTGATCAGTTCTTCTTGAACTTGACGCATGTAATCTAAAATTTGAGAAGAACGAGACTCTTGAATAGCCTCTAATTTACCAACTGCCGCTTCTTCTAGGGATTTTTCAGTCTGCAAAAAGGCGATAACGCCAGTGATGATAATCGAAATCGTAGCAAGCGTTACAATCACGATTGGGAGTTTCTTAGATATGGTTAAACTCATCTGATGTCTCCTTTTGCGGCCAAAATAATAATTGTTTCAATTCATTTATGTTTGCCCTGTTGTGGAATCACGAAATGCTTTTTTATTAAGTGTCTAGCCTACTACAAAAGGACTACTGCTTGCAACTTGAATCGTTCTAGTAAATTGAAATTAAAGCAATTGAATGAAATCATTTTCGGGCAGACTCGTGACATAATTCAAACAGTGTGGCACAAAGCATAAATGGAATTCATGTCGCTGCTTTCTCATCTTGGCTTTGGCCTTGCCTTGTGTGTCGTGTCTTATGTTTTGACGCGGGTGATGATCGCGCGCGTGCGCATTCTTGATGCCCCCAATGAACGCTCATCACACAGCGTACCAACGCCGCGTTCGGGCGGGATTGCCATTTTACTGACGTTTTTTATGGGCTTGGCGGTGATCAAGTTGGTGGGCGGTGACCCGGCCTTGAGCCAAGATTTCTTTTGGGTCTTTGTCGGGGCCGCGCTGTTGATCGCCGGGGTGTCGATTGTTGACGATTTGGCTGGGTTAGGCTTTAAGGCCAAGCTGGTGACACAGGTGGTTGCGGCCCTGATCGTGATGGGCTTTGGCGTAGTGGTTGACCGTTTGGCGTTGCCGGGGTTGGGCCTGGTAGATTTGGGTCTGTGGGGCTATCCGCTGACCGTGATCTGGATTGTGGGCCTGACCAATGCCTTTAATTTTATGGATGGTATTGATGGCTTGTCGGGCGGAACGGTCATGGTCGCCGGGGGATTTTTTGCCGCCATCACGTTTTTCGGCGGCAGCACCTTTGTCTATTTGGTGAGTTGCGTTTTGGTGTGGTCCTGTTTGGGGTTTTTGCTTTTGAACTGGCAACCCGCCAAAATTTTCATGGGCGACAGCGGCAGCCAGTTTTTAGGCTTTGTTTTGGCGGTGTTGGCGGTGATCGCCGGAAAATTTGATGCGTCTCACACTTCGTATATGGTGATGGTGTTGCTGTTTTTTCATTACATTTGGGACACGGTCTACACCTTTATATGCCGCCTTAAAAAAGGCGCAAAAGTGACCGAAGCCCACCGCGAACACTTGTATCAATTGATGAACCGATTGGGCCTCAGTCATGCTCAGGTGACCTTGTGTTATGTTACCATTGGTGTGATGCAAGGTTTGGGGGCGGTGCTGTTGGTGTCGTTGGATGAGACGGTGCAAATGTTGGTGTTTATGCCGTTTTTCGTTTTTCAGCTGATCTTAACAATCTTAGTCAAACGTCGGGCACGGGCAAAGGGGCTTGTTGCTTGAGCGAAGGCTCTGTGGCATACGATAAAGCATGAGCAAAAAAATTACCAAGGTGGTGTTTCCTGTCGCAGGTCTGGGTACGCGGTTTTTACCGGCGACCAAGGCAGTGCCGAAGGAAATGTTGCCCATTGTCAATCGGCCCTTGATTCAATACGCCGTAGACGAAGCCCGTGCGGCTGGTATCACAGATTTTATTTTTGTGGCGGGCGATAGCAATAGGCCGATTTTGCAAACGCACTTTGGCGACAATGACGCGCTGAACGCGACCCTTGCCGAACGCGGAAAAGTCGCCGAATTGAAAATGGTCTCCGAGGCTTATATTGATCCGAAACACCTGCACTTTTGTGCCCAGGACGAGCCACTAGGGCTTGGTCATGCGGTTTGGTGTGCTCGGGATTTTATCGATGACGGTGAGCCGTTTGCGGTCATCTTGCCTGATGACTTAATCCGGGCTGAACCGGGCTGTTTAAGCCAAATGGTAGACGCCTGGAACACCTATGGCGGCAATATCGTCGCAGTCGAAGATGTGCCCCGTGAGTTGACCAATCGATATGGTATTCTTGACGTTGAACATGACGATGGCACCATTGCGTCTGCCAAAGGCTTGGTGGAAAAACCCAATCCCGAAGAGGCACCGTCAACCTTGTCGATCATCGGTCGTTATATCTTGGATGGGGCGGTCTTTGATCATCTCGACAAACGCATGGCAGGTGCGGGTGGGGAAATCCAGTTGACCGACGCTATTTCGGCAACCATCGGCGACGTGCCGTTTCACGGGCTTAGATTTTCCGGCAAGCGCTTTGATTGCGGTTCTGTGGCAGGTTTTGTCGAAGCCAACGTGATTATGGCCTTGGCCTGTACGGATCAACCTAAACACCTAAGAGACTATCTCAAAAGCGTCCTGTAACGGCTTTTCCTTGCATGGTCTGCAACCATCGCTTAAAAACACACCAAGTTCGCATGACATAAGGGATTCGCCTTTGTCTTGCTGTATTTTGACTGGGGATTTTTCCATGCATGTTGCGATGATTGGTGCAGGCTACGTCGGTTTGGTTTCTGGCTCGTGTTTTTCTGAGTTCGGCGTAAATGTCGTGTGCGTTGACAAAGACCACGCCAAGATAGATATGCTTGAAAACGGAAAAATGCCGATTTTCGAGCCTGGACTTGACGATTTGGTGGCCAACAATGTCAAAGCCGGACGCCTGACCTTTACCACCGACTTGGCTGATGCCGTTAAAAATGCCGATGCGGTCTTTATTGCCGTGGGGACGCCAACCCGGCGTGGAGGTGGCCATGCGGACCTAAGCTATGTCTATGCCGCCGCCAAAGAAATCGCTGAAAATATGGACGGCTATACGGTTGTCGTGACCAAGTCTACGGTTCCCGTAGGCACAGGTGATGAGGTCGAACGCATCATTCGCGAAACCCGTCCTGACGCTCAATTTGATGTTGTGTCGAACCCAGAATTCTTGCGTGAAGGTTCGGCCATCGCCGACTTTACGCACCCCGACCGGGTGGTCATCGGTACGGAGTCCGAAGCTGCGCAAAAGGTCATGTCGGCGCTGTACCGTCCGTTGTCGTTGATTGAAACACCTATTTTGTTCACGTCGCGCACATCATCGGAATTAATTAAGTACGCGGGCAATACGTTCTTGGCGACCAAGATTACGTTCATCAACGAAATCGCTGACCTGTGCGAAAAGGTCGGAGCCGATGTTCATCATGTAGCGCGCGGTATCGGGTTGGACGGACGCATCGGTAAAAAATTTTTGCACGCCGGTCCAGGTTACGGCGGTTCATGCTTTCCCAAAGACACCTTGGCTTTGGTCCACACGGCGCGTGATCGCGGGACTCCGTTGCACATTGTCGAAGCCGTGGTCGAAATCAACGACAAACGTAAAAAGTCCATGGCGGGACGGATTATCGGCGCCTGTGGCGGATCGGTCACGGGCAAGACCGTGGCTGTTTTGGGGGTGACCTTTAAACCCAATACCGACGATATGCGCGACGCACCTAGCCTTGATATTATTCCGGCTTTGATCGACGCGGGCGCGACGGTACGGGCCTTTGATCCCGAAGGCATGGACGAAGCCAAACACATGATTGACGGTGTTGAGTGGTGCGAGGATTCCTACGCCACCATGGAAGACGCGGACGTGCTGGTTATCATCACCGAATGGAATGCCTTTCGGGGGCTTGATTTTGATCGGGTTAAGGGGTTGCTCAAACAACCGTTGTTGGTTGATTTGCGCAATGTTTATGAACCCACTGAAATGGCGGCCCAAGGGTTTGTCTATCACTGCATTGGTCGTCAGGCGGTTTGAACATGAACGCACCTTTTTCGCATAAACTTGATGATGAAATCCTCCGTGAATATGACATTCGCGGACGGGTCGATACGAATTTTGGCGTTGATGATGTGTATGCCTTAGGCCGGGCTTTTGCCTCGGTGGTAAGGCGAGGTGGCGGCACAAGGGTCGCCGTTGGCTATGACGGACGCTTGTCGTCCCCCGAACTGGAACTCAGCTTAGTTAAAGGTCTTAAAGATTCTGGTGTGCAAGCGGTGCGCATCGGGTGTGGACCAACGCCAATGGTAAGTTTTGCTGGCGCAACCTTGGGTGTGGACGGAGCCATGATGATCACTGGCAGCCACAACCCACCCCAATATAACGGCGTTAAGCTGACCTTGGACGGCAAGCCGTTCTTTAGTGACGATATCCAGCTGTTGGGCCGTATGAGTGCGGCCGGGGACTTAGAAGTCGGGGACGCTGAACCGGTCTATTTTGATTTGTTTGAAACCTACGTCGAACGCATCTTGCAAGATTACCTGCCCGGTAAAGACTTAACCGTGGCCTGGGACCCCGGCAATGGTGCTGGCGGCGAAGTGGTTGAATCCTTGGTTCAACGCTTGCCCGGCACCCACTATGTGATCAACGGTGAAATTGATGGCAATTTTCCAGCCCACCACCCGGACCCAACGGTCGAAGAAAACCTTGTTCAGTTGAAAGCCTTGGTGGCTGAAAAAAAATGTGACATCGGGTTTGCCTTTGATGGCGATGCGGATCGCATCGGCGTGATCGACGGCCAGGGCCGTGTGCTGTGGGGCGATCAAATCATGGTGTTGTTGGCCCGCGATGTTTTGAAAGACTTGCCCGGCGCCACAATCATCGCCGATATCAAGGCCAGCCAAGTGTTTGTCGATGAAATCAAACGCATGGGCGGGGAGCCGTTGATCTGGAAAACCGGACACTCCTTGATTAAGTCTAAAATGATTGAAACCGGCTCGCCCTTAGCCGGAGAAATGAGCGCGCACATCTTCTTCAAACATGGCTATTACGGCTATGACGATGCGCTGTATGCGGCGTTGCGTCTGCTCAGCATCGTGGCCCGTGCGGACCAAAGCATCGCCGAGATGCGTGACGCCATGCCGCAATTGCTCAACACCCCGGAAATTCGCTTTGATTGTGCCGAAGACCGTAAATTCAAAATCGCCGATGAAGTCCGTGACCGGATGCTCGCCGTTGAAGGCGTCGAAGTCCTAACCATCGATGGAGTGCGGGTCACGAATGAAGACGGTTGGTGGTTGTTGCGGGCCTCGAACACCCAAGCGGTGTTGGTGGCGCGGTGTGAAAGCTCAACACCCGAAGGCCTAAGTCGTCTCAAAGCCACACTGATCAGCCAGCTCAAAGCGTCGGGTATGAACCCGCCGGATTTGGAATAATTTTTTAAGTCTTCTTAACCGAAGCCTTGCGCGCAGCTGAAAGGTTTTGTTGGGTTTTTTGCACCCCGTCGCGCAGTTGTTTGGCGCGTGCGGCCTCAAAACGGGCCTGGACGCGGGGACTGATCCACATTTCTTTTTCGCAAGCCCCAGTTTTCTTCGAAAGCTTCAGAACTTTCGTGCCTTCAATGTCCTTGGTTTTATCAACCTCTTCGGCTTTCATTAACGCCTGTCCGAATTCGTTGCCCGCAAATTTGCTGTGGGGAACCCATTTGTCACCTTTGAGTATCATGATACCGAGGAAGAAATCGTCGTCTGTTTCCATGTGATTTGCCATCGCTAAATAAGAGTGTGTTCAAATAATATGTGTCGATAGAGGTGTATTCTCAGCGAAATGCTGAAGTTTAAATTCTACTCATATTGAGGACAATTGGAAGGTGATTTTGTACATTTATTTAAAAAAATGTGAGATCAGTTGACCGATGCAACTTCTACAGTCGTCGCCGGAGCTTTGAGAGGCATACAGCCAAACTTGTGGCTCTTTAAAAAACGACAGGCCTTATAGGCGTTGTTCTTTGAAATGCCAATGACGCGGCCCCGATACAACACACGGCCATTTTTCTTTTCCAAAGGGGCCACATCAATGTCGCCCTTTGCTAAATAAGACGGCGCCATGTTCATCGCGCGTACAGCGATGGCATAGGCGGGGTCATGGGTTTTGTAAGCACCGACCTGAACACCCCAGACTGTGGAACGGGATTTAGACCGAGCTGAGGCCGTCCTTTTTGTCTTAGATTTGCTTTTCGGTTGATAGGAGGCAAGTTGTGGGGCAACTTTTCGCCAACCTTTTTCAAGCAAGCTAACCATATGACGGTTGCGACTTTTTGAGTTTTTACCGCCAAACACAACACCGATCAGGCGCTTGTTGCCGCGTTTGACCGAGGCCACTAAATTAAAGCCAGAAGCCCGGATATAGCCCGTTTTAATACCATCGGTACCTTCGTAAGTGACCAGCAGCTTGTTGTGAGTTTTATACGTCTTGCCCGCGTAGGAAAACTTTTCTTCGGAAAAATAAGCATAGCGTTTTGGATAATGAGACAACATGGCGCGGGCCAGTTTTGACATATCACGTGCCGTTGACAGTTGGCTGCGGTGCGGCAGGCCAGAGGCATTTCTAAACGTGGTGTTGGACATACCAAGCGAACGCGCCTTGGCGGTCATCAACAGTGCAAACGAACGCTCAGACCCGGCAACATGTTCGGCAACGGCGGCGGCGACATCATTGGCAGATTTAATGGCGAGGGCACGGATGGCGGTTTCAACGCTTATCGATTGACCGGGCTTGACGCCTAATCGTGACGGCGGCTGGCTGGCCGCCCGGTGTGACATCATAACGCGATCGCTTAAATGCATACGGCCTTCATCTAAGGCTTCAAACATCAAATAAAGGGTCATCATTTTGGTCAGAGAAGCAGGGTAATTAAGGGTGTCGGCATTAACGTCATGCAAAACTTCCCCGGTTCCTGCATCCAAAACCAGCGACGCATATTTTGCCTGTGCGGGGAGGGGAGATAAGGTCAGCAGCGCCAAGGCCACCAGCAAAGCCTGTAGAGGAAAGCTTGATTTTAAAGGTCTATCCGACCAAATCCGGGTTATTGTTTGGCGTCTTAAAATGAGATTGTCCCCCAAAATGCGCCCGCTTCGCAGAAACCGAAAAACGCAAGCCCATCTTTGTGCGGGAAAATGACGCTTGCTGCAAGATCAAATTAGCGTCGTGTCCTTGATTTTGCACGACTTAACAAATATGATTTTATCATTATCCGCCGTTTCGCCTGAAAATTTCGTTAAATTTCTTCGGCTTTCCTGATGACCTGGTTCGCGCTATCATTTGGTCCTGAATTGGATTCCCAAGGACATGAAATTTGAGCAACAGCAATACCCCAACAAGGCCTCCAGGACGTGACGGTGATGATGGTGATAATGATCACCCTGGTTTAGCCTTAAAAACCCGGCCTAAAACCAAAAAACCGTCTATGTATAAGGTCTTAATGCTTAACGATGATTACACGCCGATGGAGTTTGTGATCTATGTTTTGGAACATGTTTTCAACAAAACCCATGATCAAGCCATGGATATTATGTTGCATGTTCACCAAAAGGGCGTCGGCATATGCGGGGTGTTTACCTTTGACGTTGCCGAAACAAAAGCCACCCAGGTGATGGACTTGGCGCGAAAAAATGAGCACCCTTTACAGTGCACAATCGAAAAAGATGCCTAAATATACAATGTGAACCTGAAATAAGCAGAGTGGAGACAGCGTCATGCTTTCAAGAAATTTAGAACAGACTCTGCATCGGGCGTTGAGCATTGCGTCGGAATACCGGCATGAATTTGCAACGCTGGAACATCTGTTGTTGTCTTTGGTTGACGATCCGGATGCGGTGGCGGTGCTGCGCGCGTGCGAAGTTGATTTGGACAAGGCACGTATCGAAATCGCTGACTTTTTGCTCAACGAATTGGACCTGCCCACCTTGGACGGATTGGAAGACCCCAAACCAACCTCTGGCTTTCAGCGGGTCATTCAACGATCCATCATTCACGTTCAATCTTCGGGCCGCGAAGAGGTGACCGGGGCCAATGTATTGGTGGCGTTGTTCTCTGAACGCGAAAGCCATGCCGTTTATTTCCTACAAGACCAGCACATGACGCGCTTGGATGCGGTGAATTACATCAGCCACGGCATCGCCAAGGCCCCAGGACAATCGGAAGATCGCCATGTACCCGGTGCCGATGAGGAAGGCGGTTTTGGACTTGGCGAAGACGGTGATGGGAAAGCGGGGCCCGGTGCTTTGGAAACCTATTGCGTGAACCTCAACGAAAAAGCCAAAGCCGGAAAAATTGATCCGTTGATTGGTCGCGCCGAAGAAATTGATCGGACCATCCAAGTTTTGTGCCGCCGGACCAAAAACAATCCGCTTTATGTCGGCGACCCCGGTGTCGGCAAAACCGCCATCGCCGAAGGATTGGCGCGCCGCATCAATGAGCTTGATGTGCCAGAGGTTTTACATAAGGCGGTGATTTGGGCCTTAGACATGGGTACCTTATTGGCTGGAACGCGTTATCGGGGCGATTTTGAAGAACGCCTGAAAGCGGTCATGAAAGAATTGGAAGCCGATCCCGAAAGTATCTTGTTTATCGATGAAATCCACACCGTAATCGGGGCGGGGGCGACATCGGGTGGGTCTATGGATGCGTCGAACATCTTAAAGCCATCGTTAGCCTCTGGCGGGTTGCGGTGCATTGGTTCGACCACCTACAAAGAATACCGCAATCATTTTGAAAAAGACCGGGCTTTGGTGCGGCGCTTTCAGAAAATTGATGTGCGTGAACCCAGTGTCGAAGACACCGTTAAAATTCTCAAAGGTCTTAAACCTTATTACGAGGCCCATCACAATGTGCGCTATACCGAATCGGCCATTCGTTCGGCAGTGGAATTGGCGGCACGCTATATCAATGATCGAAAATTGCCTGACAAAGCCATCGACGTGATTGATGAAGTTGGGGCCTCGCGCATGTTGGTGCCTTTGGCTCGACGCAAAAAGACCGTTACGGTCAAAGACGTGGAAAACGTGGTGGCAAAAATCGCGCGTATCCCACCGAAAAGCGTCTCTAGCGACGATAAAAAGGTCCTGAAATTCTTAGAGCGGGACTTAAAATCCATGGTTTACGGGCAAGACAAGGCTATCGATGCTTTGGCTGGGTCCATCAAACTGGCCCGCGCGGGTTTGCGCGAACCGCAAAAACCGATTGGATCATATCTGTTTTCCGGCCCCACTGGGGTCGGTAAAACCGAAGTGGCGCGTCAGTTATCTATGACTTTGGGCGTGGAACTGGTGCGTTTCGATATGTCGGAATATATGGAACGCCATTCGGTGTCGCGCTTGATTGGCGCCCCTCCGGGCTATGTGGGGTTTGACCAAGGAGGCTTGCTGACTGACGCCGTGGAGCAACAACCCCACTGTGTGTTGTTGTTAGATGAAATCGAAAAGGCCCATCCGGACCTGTTCAATATCTTGTTGCAGGTTATGGATCACGGCAAGCTGACGGACAACAACGGCAAAAGCATCGATTTTCGCAATGTGGTGCTGATTATGACCACCAATGCCGGGGCCGCCGACTTGGCGAAGGCCGCCATTGGGTTCGAACGCAACGTGCGCGAAGGCGATGATATGGAGGCGATTGAACGCATGTTCACGCCAGAATTCCGCAATCGTTTGGATTCCATCATCACCTTTGCCAGCCTATCCCCCGATGTCATGAGCAAAGTGGTTGATAAGTTCGTTATGGAGCTGGAAGTCCAATTGGGCGAGCGCAATGTCACCATTGAGTTGACCGAGGATGCCCGCGAATGGCTGGGCAAAAAAGGCTATGACCCGCGTTATGGTGCGCGTCCGCTTGGCCGCGTTATCCAAGACCACATCAAACGCCCTCTTTCCGAAGAGCTGTTGTTTGGTAAATTGATGAACGGTGGGGTCGCCTTGGTGACGGTTGAAGACGGCCAGATTTCGTTTGATTTCCCAGAGGCAGAAGCCAAACTCAAACGCCCTAAAAAAGCCAAGGCCAAACCTGTAAAGCCCAAAACGAGCAAGCCAAAAACCAAGTCTGGGTTGCCCGTTAAGACAACCCCCGCCGGAACCTCGCCCGTGCCTGTCATTGTGAAATAGAGCGGTGTTTTAGACCCTAGGCAAAGCCTGCCTTTGAGACTGTAAATTGCCGGGTAACGCGGGCTTGTATCTATCTTGAAAACGAATGCAGTGCATTAACTTAGCTAGTTAGCGTGCTGTTTTTGCGTATATATTTAATGACCTTAATCTTCTACATCAACTTGGCATGGCTTATGCAATGTCTTAAGCAAGCAGGCAGGCACCGTATTTTTTGGTGTGAGATTTGAGGAGAAAAAAGATGACCGTAGAAATTTCCATGGGCCGTAAATTTAATGCCAATCATCAGTTGGCGATCATTCTTTCCCGCCATTTGGGTCTTGATGGCGCGCGTAGAACGGCGGGTAAAAATGGCTGGAAAGGCGTTTTAGCCGCCCTCGAAGAACAAGACACCATCGTCACCCTACCGCTTTAAATCTGAAAACGTCCCTAACGGACCGACGGCATCATGCCGCCGCCGCCGCTATTGGGCATTTGGGGCGGGGGCTGGCGTGGTGAGCGCGCCGAAGGGCAGGGCAGTTCACCGGTGATGCGGGTGTAGCCTGGGCCTCTAAACGGTAACGGCATTTGGCTGCCGCTTTGCATATTATAATCGCGCTGGGTCGGTGTGCCTTGGACCCCACTGGGCCGGGTGCGCGTGACCTGGGCTGTCATGCAGGTTGAGCATGTGTTGACCAAGATTTCCTGACCGCCCTGAGGGCTGCGGAGTAAACGCAGGCATCTATTGAGGGGAATGGCATTCGCCGCTTCCGCCACAATCAATGTACTTAAAACCAAAGTCGCTAAGGCTATTTTTATGTGATTCGTCATGGGTAAGTTTACCCCAATTTGTCCGTCTGTCGATACGGACTTTCTTTCAGCAGCACTTGTTGTTGTTGGGTGACCGCTTTGCGTTCTTGGTCCAAGAAACCAGCCACGGCTGTGCGAAAGCCTGTATCGGTTAGGAAATGGGTGGAATGGGTCAGGACGGGCAGGTAGCCTCTGGCAATTTTGTGCTCACCCTGGGCTCCGGCTTCAACCCGTTTCAGGCCGCGTTCGATGGCGGCTTCGATGGCTTGGTGGTAGCACAGTTCAAAGTGCAAATATTTGACCTCTTCCAAACACCCCCAATAGCGACCGTACAAAGCTTCTGTGCCGATGAAGTTCAAGGCCCCGGCAATGATCTGGCCGTCTTTTGAGGCCATCACCAACAGCACCCGGTCTGCCATGCGCTCGCCAATCAGCCTAAAAAAATCACGATTAAGATACGGCTGCCCCCATTTGCGCGCCCCCGTGTCGGTGTAAAAGGCGTACAGGGCGTCCCAGTGGTGCGTGCCAATGTCAGAGCCACTAAGCCGTTCAATGGTGATGGAATCGTCGCTTAAGGCCAGACGGCGTTCTTTCTTCAAAGCTTTGCGTTTGCGAGACGTTAAGGTGGCTAAAAAGTCGCCATAGGTGGAAAAGTTCTGGTTGTGCCAATGGTATTGCAGCCCGGTACGGTGCAAAAAATTGGCCTCACCCATCTCATCGACATCGCTCTCATCAATGAAATTCAAGTGCACAGAACTTAAATGAGCCCGATCCGCCAAATCCGTCAGTGCCTTTAACAAATGCGCGCGAACGCCTAACGGGGCGTTCGGATGCAACAACAGCCTTGGTCCCGTGACGGGCGTAAACGGCACCGCCGACAACAACTTAGGATAATAGCGCCCTCCGGCGCGCTCATAAGCCTCGGCCCAGCTCCAGTCAAATATATATTCCCCGTGCGAATGGCTTTTTAAATACAGGGGCATACAGGCCATAACCTGGCCCAAAGCGTCACGAATTAAGATATGATGCGGCGCCCATCCAGCGGAAGCAGAGGCGCAATCGGATTCTTCTAAACTGCTCAGGAAATCATAACTGACAAACGGGTTGTCAGACCCCGCGCACGCCTCCCAATCCTCACGGCGAATATCCGCAAGGCGCTCGGCTATTTCCACCAAAAATTCATCACATCCATCGGGCATGAAATAGAGATGAGGCGTTTGTCGATAAACGACAAGGGGTAAATGCGATTCAAGCTAAAACAATGTATCTAGAGGTTTTATATCCCCAACACGATGGACTCCTTTGGGTTGTGCTTATATCATACAAAACAAAAATTTTCAGAATAGCTCCGGGGGGGGGAATGAGACATTTATCAATTTATACCAAAACGACGTGTGCGATTCTGGCTCTGTCACTGACAGGCTGTGGCTCCATCATAAATCCATACGTCACGGCAAAGGCACCAACGGATTATTTGGCAAAGGATCCCAATTCTGATGAACCGTACGCGGGTGGGATGGCTCCAGCCATTACATTTGCAGTCTCTCAGCATAATGCATATTTAAGTGCCGTTGGAGACCGCGCGACATTTCGCAATACGCTTGCCTTTGGGTTAATTCCTTTGACGGCAGCGGGCGTTTTTGTTGGTATAACAGGAAACAGTCGTCGCAGTTCAGATGCCCTGACTGCCATGGCCGTCGGTGGAACAGCAGCCTATGCAACGGGGAGCTATTTCGACAACGCCCCCCTAGAACAAGTCTACATCCATGGTGCGGTCGCCGTGTCATGCGCCATTAACATGATGCGTCCATATCTAATTGGGCAGACTGAGTATGGTACATTTAGGACGAATACCAAAAATCTCGGTGAGGCGATCAGTTCGGTTGAAAACAGCATTAACGATGTTATTGCTTTATCAGCACCCCCCCTAACACCTAAGACAAAGTCACTGACCACCCATGCCCAAGCATTGGTCAATAAAGCCAAGGTCATTCAGCAAGAGGGCCTTAATCTTGTTGGTAAAATTGGCGCGTCCGGGGTCACTTTAACTTCTGCTGTGAAGGCTGTTGAAGGGCAGGTCAACCTTCAAGTTGCGACCTTGCAGCCAAGCCTTGCATCCTTGATGACGACCATTCAGGGGCTTCAAGGTGGGGCCGGACGTTTGCTTGGGTCTTTGAGCCCGCCGCCAAAAACCGAAACGAGTATGGCCGAGGCGAGTAAGGAAGGAGTGAAAAAGGGCAATGAGCTTTTTGCGGCCTTCTCTGATAAATCCAACCTTCCAACACCCAAAATTTCACCTTTGGACAAAGCAATTATAGACTTAGAACAGAACCTGAAGGGGCTTGCAACAGGGGCAAATGACGTCGCTTTCGTCGTCAACACCCAGAACGCCCGCATCAAAAGCACCGATACCCTTGCGGCTTGCAAGCCAACAGCGGTGGCGAATGCTTTGATCGTCACGCCCAGCGCAACAGATATGACCATCAAAAAGGACGTAGCTGTCGTTTTTGCCGTTTCTGGTGGCGTCGGCAATCCTTCGGCCAGCGTGGTCGGTTCAGGGGCGAGTAACGTTACCGTGACAGGGCCATCCCTTAAAGGAAATGCCGTCCAGTTTGAGGTGACGGCTACGGCTGACTTTGTCGGCACGCCGCAATTGGTGTTTACCGATGGCTCGGGTAAATCCATACATACGGTTTTTCTGACTTTAGAGGCCGCAGCCCCAGATACAAAGCCGGCTCCAACCGACAATGCTAAACCTGGGACGGGTGACGCAGGAGCGACGGAGCAAAATTAACGCCCTTAGTCGATTTCAAACAGCCCATCAACTTCAACCGCCACGCCCAGCGGTAGGCTGAGCACACCGACGGCGGCGCGGGCGTGTTTTCCGGTGTCGCCGAATACAGCCGCCATTAAGTCAGAGGCCCCGTTGATGACTTTGGGGTGGTCTGTAAACGTTGGTGTGCAGTTAACAAAACCGCCCAAGCGCACCACCCGTTTGACGCGGTCTAAATCACCGCCACAGGCTTCTTTCAGCTGGGCAATCAGGTTTAGACCGCACAGTTTGGCCGCCTCATAGCCTTCTTCGACGCTAAAGTCTTCACCGACCCGGCCCAGATACATCAATTCGCCGTCGATCATCGTGATCTGACCCGAGATCACCACCAAGTTTCCGGTTTGCACATAGGGCACATAATTGGCGGCTGGGGCTGCGGCTTGGGGAAGGGCTAGACCAAGCTCAAGTAGGCGGGTATCAATTTTCGACATCTAAAGGCTCCGAGATTGTGAGGTGTTGAATTTTTTTGCACCATAACCAATTACACACTTATGCCAAGCCTCTTGCACAGCCAAGCGGGCTCGCGTACATCAGTTAGCATCGTTGAGCAGAGGAGACCTGAGTGTTTAAAGTAAATGAATATTTTGACGGAGCCGTTAAGTCCATCGCTTTTCAAGGGTCCACCTTGCCCGCCACCGTCGGCGTCATGGCCCCTGGGGATTACGAGTTTTCAACCAGCCAGCACGAAACCATGACCGTCGTAAGCGGGGCTTTAACCGTTATGCTTCCCGGTGCAGACGATTGGCAAACGTTTGAATCCGGCAACCATTTTGAAGTCCCCGCCGATGCGGAATTCCAACTTAAAGTCAAACACGACACCGCTTATTTGTGTACCTACAAATAAGGCTCGGTGCGGCTGGCTATGTAACGCTTATATAGCCCAATTCAATGGTTCGTTCCAAAGCCACAAAGGCATCGCGAGCTTCTTCAAAACGTTTGCGGGCTAAGGTAAGCTCGTCTATTTCGGCATTGCCTTCAGCCCCGGCGGGGTGTTTGGCATCGGCAAATTTGAAAGCCGCCATTATGTATTGGGCGCGCAGTTTAGAAACGGCGACGGAAAAGGACAACATGCGTTCGGTTGTGACGGGGTCAACCAGTTGATGCATGACTTCATTGTTGCTGATGCGTATGGAACGCTCTGTTTCGCGCAAAAAACGTTGATTGTCTTTTAAGTCTTCATCAAAATCCATAGGGCCCCCAATATTTTAAATCACTCTGACCACCAGCCAGCCTTTAAAATACGATAGCACATCGGGCCAAGCCGTCTACAACCGATGTAAACGTGTGGGGGCGGGTATAAACCCCAAAATCAGCGGAAAAGCCAATACAGCAAACCTGCGGCGATTGCCGTGTAGGCCATGATGGCAAGCGTAAATCTTTTGACGACCATGACACACGTTCTCCAGCCCTTGAAGGCCGTATAGGTGAATATCGAGCCTGATGATTGAGCTTAGCAAATTATTTACAACCGTTCTATTGCACAAAAGCATTATGCCAAGGCCCCGCTGCCCGCAAACGGCACGCCTGTGAAGCGACCGACTGGCGCGACCAGAGCCAATGCATTATCATTCACTCATAAACAACCGCCGGGACCAGAAAGCAAAATCATGAAGCTTAAACTCACCATCACCATCTACCTGCTCGGCTACCTCTATTCCATAGGCTACGGCTACGTAACCATCGGCTACTTCAGCGACCGAGTCTTCGCCAACGCCCTCATCTGGCCCGTGCAACTGGTGCTGAGTTTTTGATGTCTGTATGGTCTGGGGTTGTGGAGGTTGTGGCTGTGGCCTAACGGCCATCCCCAGGGGCGTCGCCCCCAAACCCCCACCAAGGGCTAACCCTTGGAACCGGGTTTTTTGAAATCAATTTACTCTGACCCCATTGATCACGGTTAGGCTTTCGGGCCTCTCCCTCACCCCAGCCCCGGTCACAGTGATTCGCACCGTGCGGAACTCTCATTCAATGCTGGGATTGCATATTTTAGTTAAGTAGGTGAAACTGCAAAGGCACTCGCGCTTAGCTTGCCGTACTCTTTTGGATACGTTGTTCGGTACAATTTTTAGCTTATCAAGGTTTGCAAATGCCTGAATACCCCAAATTTGAGTTTAGTAAAAAAGAAGTGAAGAGAGCCGGAAAGGCACTCAAGGGGCATTTGTATCCAACGGGTAGCAATCAGGAAGAGTTGCACAGAATTTTTAAGGTTGCCAATAACTGGAGGGCTTCCCATGCCCTTCCAATGCGAAGTGTTCGCTCGACAGTTTCTGCTAAAATTAACAGCTTAAGTCTTCAAGGGGTCACGGCGGCACGTCTGAAAACAATGCCGTCTATACGAGAGAAACTTAGTCGACTTCCGGGCGGACTAAACCAGCTACAAGACCTCGGCGGCGTTAGAGCGGTCGTCGGGTCCATTGAAGATGTGGAGAAACTTGTAAATGGCTTTCAGGATAGTTTTAAGCATGAATTAGGCAGGGTGGATGATTATATCACTAGCCCAAAGGTCGGAGGGTATCGCTCGTTTCACTTGGTCAGTGGGTTTAAGGCAGATGAAGAAAAAAAAGATTTTGATGGTCGTCTAATCGAAATTCAAGTGAGAACACGCCTACAGCATTCTTGGGCGACTGCTGTTGAGGCCGTTGGACTAATTAAAGAACAAGATATGAAAGCCGGGAAAGGCGATAAGGGATGGCTTAGATTTTTTGAATTGATGTCTGCTGAGTTTGCTTATGCAGAAGGTTGTCCAATTCGCGATGAACTTCCAGAGCAAGCAGAAAGGATGGATGAAATAAACCGACTGAATGACCAACTGAAGGCAATGACTATTCTTAATGATATTAGACATGCCAGCGAAGCGATTGAAACGGTCAAGACTGGCAAAGAAAAACCTGCATTTTATCTTCTTGAATATGACCATAAAAAGAAAACTGTAAATGCGACAGCGAAGTATCATGAGGTAATAGAATTTGATGACTATGGACAGCGCGAGAGGGAAAATTACGAAGAAGGGAAGGAGATGAGAAGAACGGTTTTGGTTGAAGCTGATAAAGTTGGAGACCTTAAAAAAGCCTATCCAAATTACTTTGGTGATGTTGTGTATTTTCTCCAAAATTTGGAACGGATTACACAAGGGGAAAGTGCACGTGAATACGAGATGCCGCCTCATTATAAAACCCCACCCATAAAAGAAATGAGCATTGATCCTAGATGGATGTATGGTTCAAAAAGAAAAAATCCATGGAGCTAAGTTGCTTATCCATCGATCGCGTTTTTCGGGGACAGTATACTCATTAGCTAATGACTTTGGTTCCAAGGGCCAGCCCATGGTGGGGGCATTAAGTCTCTTTAGGCTTTAGCTCTCTTTTCCCGGTCCAAACCATCCAGTACTTGCTCCGCCAAGCGTTGGGTATAGGGGGTGATCTTCCAATGGTCTGGCATCCAACCCACCATGAACCGATAAAAATCAGTCCAGGCGACCGGGAATAGTTTTCGCCATTCTTCTTCTAATGATTTGAAATCAATGCCTTTATTTTGTTGGCGCAGGGTATTTTGCAGGGCGGCGAAGTAGTGGGTTAGGAGGGCTTCTTCGTGGGCCTCGCACTGGCGCTCGTCTAAGCAGCTCCCTAAAAAGTAGGCCACGTCTTTCATGCCACAGCCGCCGCCCACATATTGAAAATCAACGGCGGCGACGGACTGTCCATCGTTGGCAAAACAGAAGTTTGCGAGCTTTGCATCACCGTGAACAAACGTCTGAAAACGGCCTTGTTTTAACATCTGATCAATGTGGCTTGCGCTGTTTTTGAGGTCTTCATGCGCCATTACGGCCCATTCATCGGGTCGGGTTTCTAAATGCCAATAGGTCCCCGTTTCCCACAGGCCTTTGGGCGCGTCTCCCAAAAAAGTTCCATGAAAGGACGCGAGCCAGTCGAGGCACTGGTGAATTTCACGCAGGTTGAGCGCCGTTTTACGCAGCGCAAAGCCAGCCGCATCTAGGTCTTCTAACAAGATATAACATTCTTGATTTTGAGCCTGTACGTTGTAGCATTTGGGAACCCGGCATCCGGCCCCACACGTTTGGCTCCAGTGTTGATACCAATGCATTTCAACCTGATAGGACTTAAGCTTTCGCTGATGGGAAAGGTCGCTATGCCAGCCTCTTGGGTGGTTCACAGCATTGGGCGGGTTCACATGTTTTAAAACAGCGGTGGATTGAGCGGCGCCCGTCAAGTTCAGGCGAACAATCTCGCCATACCCACTCCACAGAGACTGGATAACCTGTTCCCGCTCAACCTGAGTGGCAGCCATGACCTGTTGGATCGACGTCTCTATCCAATCTGGGTTCCCCAAAGCCGGCATTTAAGTCCCCTTACTCCATCACCTTCTTTACAAAGCACGACTTCAGCCCCATAGGGCCGACGCCCGGGACTTTGCAGTCGATGTCGTGGTCGCCTTCGACCAGGCGGATGTTTTTGACTTTTGTTCCGACTTTAACCACCGACGATGTGCCTTTGATTTTCAGGTCTTTGATGACGGACACGGTGTCGCCATCGGCCAGCAGGTTCCCGACCGCGTCTTTGATGTTGGCCAAGGGATCGGCGTCGCTGTTGAGGGCGCTGTCTTTGGGCCATTCGTGGGCGCATTCGGGGCAGATCAGCAGGGGACCGTCTTCGTAAGTGTAAGGGGAGCTGCATTTGGGGCAGGGGGGCAGGGTGTCGTCGTTCATGGTTTTGTCTCGATTTACTCTGTCAAAGAAAGAGGGCGCAGCGAGTGATCGCGTACGCCCTCCGCCTTGGGGTTGTTAAAATTAGACTTAGGCCGTTAAGAGCAGCCCGTGGTGCCGCCGCAGGTGTCGCATTTTAGGCAGGTGCCGTTGCGCAGCAGGGTGAAGTTGCCACATTCGGGGCAAGCATCGCCAGCGTAGCCACGGATGCGGGCTTCACGGACCCGTTCCATGTGGATATCGACGGTTTCTACCAGCGATGATTCGACGTTCATAGAGCCGCTAGACCCACCGGATAGGGCTTGCGGAACGCCTCCACCGGCCACGGCGGCCACGATATCTAGGGCTTCGACGGCAGCAGCAGCCGGAGCCGCTTGTTTTTTCTTGTCCGCCGCACCGCCTTTGATAACGGTCAGTTTTTGTGACCGCACGAAGCCTTGAGACGTTAGTTTTTCGACCGCACTGATGGCGTCTTCGACGTCGTCCATGTCGCTTTCATTATCACCGCCGCCCATCGCATCGGGCATCAGGTCAGCAGGCTTGGCATGGGCTAAGTCGTTGCGTTGCAGATAGCTCACGGCCAATTCGCGGAAGATGTAATCCAAGATCGAGGTGGCCATTTTGATGGTGTCGTTGCCTTCGACCAAACCTGAAGGTTCGAACCGGGTGAAGGTAAACGCTTCGACGAATTCTTCCAACGGCACGCCGTATTGAAGACCGATCGACAAAGCGATGGCGAAGTTGTTCATCAATGAGCGGAACGCAGCGCCTTCTTTGTGCATATCGATGAAGATTTCGCCCAACCGACCATCGTCATATTCACCTGTGCGCAGGTACACTTTGTGGCCGCCAACGATGGCCTTTTGGGTGTAGCCTTTACGGCGGTGTGGCAGTTTGTCGCGTTCGACCATGCGTTCAATGACGCGTTCGGTGATGATTTTCGCCTGGGCCGCAACAGCGGTGTTGCCGTTGAAGGATTCGGACAAGGTTTCGTCTTCGTCGTCGATGTCCACGCCTTCTAACAAGGACGCTTGCAGAGGTTGGCTGAGTTTAGAGCCATCTCTGTACAACGCGTTGGCTTTCAGACCCAATTGCCAAGACATCATGTAGGCGTCTTTGCATTCGTCAACCGAGGCGCTGTTGGGCATGTTGATGGTTTTAGAAATGGCCCCGGTGATGAACGGCTGGCTGGCCGCCATCATGCGGATGTGGCTTTCGACGGACAAGGCCCGTTTGCCGATGCGACCACATGGGTTGGCGCAATCAAACACAGACAGGTGTTCGTCGGCCATGTTGGGCGCACCTTCCAAAGTCATCGCCCCACACACATGGGTATTCGCGGCTTCGACGTCGTCTTTGCTAAAGCCTAAGTGGGCCAACATATCGAATGAGAAATCGTCCAAGGATTTGGCATCAATGCCCAACACCGTGGTGCAGAACTCTTCGCCAAAGGTGTACTTGTTGAACACGAAAGAAATATCAAAGGCGTCTTTGAGGGCCGCTTCCAAGGCTTGCAAAGTGCTTTCGGTGAAGCCCTTCGCGGTCAAGGCTGCATGGCTGATCGCGCCATCGAATTTTTTCAAAGAGCTATACCCCAGGGCATAGCGTTCAATGGCTTCAATATCAGATTCGCCGTAACCCAAGCGGGTGAGGGCGGCGGGAACCATGCGGTTGATGATTTTGAAGTATCCACCACCAGCCAGTTTCTTGAACTTGACCAAAGCAAAGTCAGGTTCGATGCCTGTGGTGTCGCAATCCATGACCAAACCAATGGTTCCGGTCGGCGCAATGACCGAGGTCTGGGCGTTGCGATAGCCGTTTTTCTCACCTAATTCCAAAGCTTTGTTCCAAGACTTTTGGGACGCTTCAACCAGGGCTGCGTCAGGGCAGTTTTCGGTATCCAAAGGCACAGGAAGGACGGACAAGTCTTCATAGCCCGTGGCTTCGGAAAGGGCGGCACGACGGTGGTTGCGGATCACCTTCAACATGGCTTCGCGGTTTTTCTCAAAGCCTGGGAAAGCGCCAAGCTCACCCGCCATTTCGGCGGATGTGGCGTAACTGGTGCCTGTCATCAAGGACGAAATCGCGCCACAGATTGAACGACCTTCATCGGAATCGTATGAGAAACCAGCTTCCATCAAATAGCCGCCAATGTTGGCAAAACCAAGACCCAGTGTGCGGTATTCGTAAGACAGTTGAGCAATTTCTTGGGATGGGAATTGCGCCATCAACACGGAAATTTCCAAGGTCACGGTCCACAAACGGGCGGCGTATTCAAACGCCTCAACGTTGAGCGTAGCGTCGGAGTTTTGGAAATTGTGCAGGTTGATGCTGGCGAGGTTGCACGCGGTGTCATCCAAAAACATGTATTCCGAACACGGGTTGGATGCATTGATGCGTCCAGATTCGGGGCAGGTGTGCCATTCGTTGATGGTGGTATCGTATTGGATGCCAGGATCGGCACAGGCCCATGCAGCATGGCCAATATTTTCCCACAAATCGCGGGCTTTGATGCGTTTTTCAACTTCACCATCTTTGCGGCGGATCAGGTCCCATTCGCCGTCTTGCAGCACGCGCTCTAAGAAGTCGTTGGTGATGCGCACGGTGTTGTTCGAGTTTTGTCCGGCAACGGTCAAATAAGCTTCGGAATCCCAATCGGTGTTGAATTCTGGGAATTTAACTTCGTTATAGCCTTGTTGGGCAAACTGAATCACGCGTTGCACATAGTTTTCTGGCACATGGGCACGACGTGCGCCCAAAATAGCTTTTTTCAGAGCCGGGTTTTGCTTAGGGTCAAAGCGTGTTTCATCGTCGCCATCGGCGCCGCCATGGCACGCCGCCATAACGGCTTCCATGTGCTTGGATACGGTTTTAGAACCGGTCACCAGGGCCGCAACTTTTTGTTCTTCTTTAACTTTCCAGTTTACGAACTCTTCAATGTCGGGGTGGTCAACGTCAACCACGACCATTTTGGCGGCGCGCCGTGTGGTGCCACCCGATTTAATAGCCCCCGCAGCCCGATCACCAATTTTCAAGAAGCTCATCAAGCCCGAAGACTTGCCGCCACCCGAAAGGGGCTCATTAGCTGCACGCAGGTTGGAAAAGTTGGTGCCGGTGCCAGAGCCATATTTAAACAGCCGCGCTTCCCGCACCCAAAGATCCATAATGCCGCCTTCTTGGACCAGATCATCGCTGATGGACTGAATAAAGCAGGCGTGCGGTTGGGGGTGTTCGTAAGAAGATTTTGATTTAACCAGTTTACCGGATTCGAAATCAACATAGTGGTGGCCTTGGGCTGGACCATCAATACCATAAGCCCAATGCAGGCCCGTGTTAAACCACTGTGGCGAGTTCGGGGCCGCCATTTGTTTGCACAACATATACCGCATTTCGTCATAGTAGGCGGATGCGTCTTCTTCGCCGTCGAAATAGCCACCTTTCCAGCCCCAATAGGCCCAGGTGCCAGCCAAACGATCAAACACTTGCTTGGCGCTGATTTCACTTGAGGAGCGTTTGTCTTTGGCGAGCTTTTTCAATTGGGCCTTGTCGGCGGTGTGGCGCCACAAAAACTCAGGGATATTGTCTTCTTCAACGGCCATCAAAATGCTGGGGACACCGGCTTTGCGGAAGTATTTCTGGGCGATCACATCACACGCGACTTGGCTCCAAGCGGCGGGAATTTCCATCTCGTCCAGCTTAAAGACGACTGAGCCGTCAGGATTGCGAATCTCTGACGTTGCAGTGCGAAATTCGATGTTGGCGTACGGTGATTGTCCAGATTTCGTGAAGTGACGTTTAATACGCATTGTGACCCCGGCCCCTTAGTGATTCATATTGGTTAATTCAAATTCGATTGGGATATGAGGTTTCCCCCCATTTTCCCATATATTCTCTCGCCGACGGCCTTATCTAGGCGTTATGTCCCTGTTATGTTGATGTTTGTACAACAGGGTGTGTCGGTATCTGTAAGAGGCACAATATGTAGACCACCAACCCTTAAGACACAATAAATCTTCGGCCTAATTTGAATAAAAAATTGTGGATGAATTGCTTTAGACCCACAAAATGTAGCGTTTTTAGGCAGTTGTTGGGCTTGGTTCAGGGACTGATTTTTGTTCTAGTCTTTATGACGTAGAGGAAGGAGGAAGTGTCACAAAATGGTCATAAATGGCGAGAAACCAAAGATTTCGACCTTATATTAGAAAACCATACGATCTTCATGGGACTGTTTCGGATGTGGAATGGTGGGTTGGGAATCGGGAAAATGAGTGTTTGGACCCTAGACGGAAAGATGTGTCCATGCGATAAAAGTTGCGCTCGGCATAAGAATAAGTATCGTCTGGGCTTAAGGATTTATCGAGGGAGACTCTCTACAATGGATATCGGCAGCATCGGCACACACATTTACACCCTTTTTTCTGGCGAACTTGTTGGGGTGGATGAGTTTGGCAACAAATACTATCGTTGCAAAAAGCCTCTTCATGGGCGCGATCGCCGTTGGTCCATTTTTAATGGTAAAAAAGACTCTTCTAAGATTCCACCGGAATGGCATTCTTGGTTACATCACACAACCGATGTCCCTTTGTCAGAAGTCGCGGCTCAGCCAAGCGACTGGCAGCGTCCTCATCTGCCTAACTTGACCGGAACGCTGAATGCCTACCGGCCTCAGGGCAGCGATGAAAACGGTGGCAACCGTGCCTCGGCCTCGGGTGACTACCAAGCTTGGACGCCGGGCTCCTAACCGGGCTGGATGTAAAGTTAAAGAGAGTGACCGCTGGTTCATGAAAAACAATCAAAACCGCGATATATTGGTGGGGGGACTGGTGGCTGTCGTTGTGGCGGGGCTGTTTGGCTTTTCCTATGCCGGAAAACAAATGGCAACCAAAGCCAACGTTGGCACCTATCCTGTGACGGCTATTTTTAATCGTGTTGACGGTTTGTTTGAAGGCGATGAAGTACGCTTAGGCGGTATTCGAATTGGCACCGTGGGACAACAGAGCCTAGATGAAAATTTCCGCGCGGTGGTAACGCTGAACCTCAACAAAGCCGTGACACTGCCGATAGACAGTGCGGCTGGTATTCATACCGATGGCTTGTTCGGATCTAAATTCGTCGTGTTTGAACCGGGCGTCGAAGACCTGCCGTTGGTGGCGGGTAACCATATTCAATATACCCAAGGCGCCGTTGTCGTGAGTGAGCTTTTGGAACTGATCATTGACCAAGGTCGTGCCAGACTGGACAAACAAAATACCCAACAAGGGGGAAACTGAGATGGGGCGTAGTGCCATTGAAACGTTAATGGGAGGCGCCGTTCTGTTGGTGGCCGCCCTGTTTGTGTATTTTGTCTCTAATACCGCCCAAGTTTCCAAGGTGACGGGTTATGAACTGACCGCGCGCTTTTTCAAAGTTGGCGGGTTGGCCGAAGGCTCTGATGTGCGCATCAGCGGCATAAAAATTGGCTCCGTGGTTGATAATCGCTTGGACCCTGTGACGTTTGATGCCGTTGTCACCATGTCTATTCGGACCGATATTCAATTGCCCACCGACACCGTGGCAGCGATTGCCTCTTCAGGTATGCTGGGTGATAAATACTTACAATTGTTGCCCGGAAATGAGCCAACTATGTTGGCGGTCGGGGACAATATTGCTCAAACCAAAGACTTTCGTTCGCTTGAAGATCAGGTGGGTGAAATCATCTTCCTCGCCACGGGTGGCGATGGCAAATCCGCAAACTGATCAGTCATAGATATGATGGGTACAGCATGAAACGGTTTTGCATAGCTCTCGTTTTGCTGTTCACAGTGACGCCATTTTTGGCCCACAGCGAACCTTATCAAACAGCGGTGTTGCAGGGCTTGGACAAAGTCACGGCCCGCGTCACCACTTTACGCACCAGCATCGGCGGCACCGTTCGCTTTGGCACGCTTGAAGTCATTGTCCGCCATTGTGACAAACGCCCCCCGGAAGAAACACCAGAAAGCGCCGCATTCTTAGACATTTGGGAAGTGCGTCCCGGCGAAGCCCCGCTTGATTTGTTTCGCGGCTGGATGTTTGCCTCAAGCCCAGGCCTCAATGCTATGGAGCACCCGGTCTATGATATCTGGCTTTTGGGTTGCGAAAACATCCTCTCCAATTCCGACCAAATCCCCACGTCCGAAGGCGCAGCCAGAAACTGAGCCTCAACCTCTAGGGCATTTATAAGGCGGTCTTGGTACTCTTGCCCCGATATTTCCACGCCGCCCATAGACGCCAAATGTTCGGTTATGAACTGGGTGTCAAGCAACGCAAAACCGCCCAGCCTAAGCCGGGCCACCAGGTGCGCCAACGCCACCTTGGACGCGTTGGCGGTGCGTGAAAACATGCTTTCCCCCATAAATGCACCTTTTAGGTGGATGCCGTAGAGGCCACCCACCAGGGCTTCGTCTTTCCACACCTCGACACTGTGGGCGAGGCCAAGCGTGTGCATTTCAATGTAGGCGCGAATGATTTCGTCATTGATCCAGGTTTCTTTAACATGGCCGTGGTGATCGTCTTGGCTGGGTCTGGGCCGTGCACATTCTTCGATCACGCGGGCAAAACAGGTGTTGGCGGTGACGCGAAATTGACCTTTGCGTAAAACTTTGCGCAGTGAAGTTGAGATGTGCAGAGCGTCTAGCTCAATGATGCCGCGAAGTTGCGGATCAACCCAAAAAATAGCTGGATCGTGACGGCCTTCGGACATGGGGAAAATCCCCGCCGCATAGGCGCGTACCAATATTTCAGGGTTCAGTTTGTGAGGGCCAGGAATGGGGCGTGTCATGACCAAATCATGCCATGCCCATCGCAACAGTGCAATTGGTGTCGGCTAAATAACTTTTTTCAGCTCAACCAAAAACGAATCCATTTCACGGCCTAAGAGGTCACCTTGGCGGGCTAGTTCTTGGGCGGCGGTGAGAACTTCCTTAGAGGCATCACCCGTTTCGGCGGCCCCTTGCGTGACTTCTGAAATGTTTGAGGTTACTTCATTGGTGCCCGTTGCCGCTTGTTCAACGTTTCGTGCAATTTCCTGGGTTGCGGCCCCTTGCTCTTCTACGGAGGCCGCAATGGCGCTTGACGCGGTATCAATTTTGGCAATGGTGTCGCCGATACTTTCGATGGCGGACACGGCGTCCTCGGTCGCACTTTGCACGCCCCCAACTTGCTGGCTGATTTCTTCGGTTGCTTTGGCGGTTTGATTGGCCAAGTTTTTGACCTCGCTTGCCACCACGGCAAAGCCCTTACCCGCATCTCCGGCCCGAGCCGCTTCGATGGTTGCGTTGAGGGCCAATAGGTTGGTTTGGTCGGCAATATCGGAAATAAGGTTGATAACCTCTCCAATTTTAGCCGCCGATACCGCCAAGCCTGCAATGTTTTGGCGGCTGTTCTCTGCATCTGCAACGGCCTGACTGGCTATTTCTGAAGATTGGCTGACCTGACGACTAATTTCGGAAATAGAGGCCGCAAGTTCTTCCGCAGCCGAAGCCACCGTTTGCACATTCGCAGACGCATCATTTGCCGCTGTTGCCACGATGCTTGATTTGTCACTGGTGATGGACGCCGTGTTGGACATGCCTTCGGCGGTGGCTTGCAATTCGGTCGCGGCCGTCGTGACGGTATGGACAACCTCTTGCATTTCCACTTCAAATTTTTCAGCAATTACGGAAAAGTTTTTAACCTTTGTTTCCATGACATCGGTGGCATGGTTAATGGTTTTGCTGGCGTTGAGAAAGCTTCCAGTCATGCCTTTTTCAGCAATGCGCCGGAAATACTTGTTGTCGCTGACATATTCCAAACAGGCCGCTGATTCGCGAACATAAGCATCAGTCCGGTCAATCAGAAGGTTAATGGCGTGTAACAGCTCGCCCGCTTCTCCGGTCTCGGTGATATCAATCACACGGGCCTCAAAATTACCGTCGGCAACAGCCGTACAGACTTTAAGAGCTTTTGAAATGGCTTTGGCGTTTTTGTTGGAAAACATGTGTTAAGTCCTCAAAACGAGAATTGCAAATTCGTGCCGTTGGGCAGCGTTACATAAGGCCCGCGATAAACTCGTCATACTGAATGCCCTTTTCGGTGAGCAAATCAGTAATGATGGCGGTTGAAGCCGCGAGACCAGCTTTGCGATCTGAATGACGGCCTTCTTCCGCAAGCAAGTTTTTATACAGCGGGATGATGGTTTCGTTGAGCACCGTGCGGTTGGGAACGCGGCGGTTGGAGTGATAGCCAATGATGGTCCCAGACGCATCCCGGCTTGGTGTTACATGGGCTATAACCCAGTAATGGTCACCGTTTGCAGAACGATTAACAACGTACGCAAAAATTTCCTTGCCGCCAGATATGGTGTCCCACAGCAGCTTGAAAATACAACGAGGCATTTCCGGATGACGGATCATGGAATGGGGTTGGGCCAAGCATTCGCGCTCTGTGTAATCAGCAAGACGCAAAAAAACGTTATTAACGTAGGTGAGGTTACCTTTGGTATCCGTTTTGGAAACGATAATCTCGTTGTCTTCAAAAAAACGCTCGGTCCTCGTTAAGGATGTGTTTCGTGCCATGATTTCCTCCGACGTCTAATTTATGATGATATACAGATGCCAGCCTATTCAGTCCTTACCTTTAATTGATATATATTTAAATGGTAATCTATTTATATTATACAAATCATTTATTGCGGTTGCAGGGGATGAGGCTTACTGGGCCTCGCTTTCCATGAGTTTTTCCAACCAGTGAATGTCGTAATTTCCATCCTATTCAGTCCTTACCTTTAATTGATATATATTTAAATGGTAATCTATTTATATTATACAAATCATTTATTGCGGTTGCAAGGGATGGGGCTTACTGGGCCTCGCTTTCCATGAATTTTTCCAACCAGTGAATGTCGTAATTTCCATTCACGATGTCGGCGTTCGAGGCCAATTTGGCATGGAGCGGGATGGTGGTTTTGAGGCCATCAATCACGTATTCGTCCAAGCAGCGGCGCAGACGCATCAGGCATTCGTTGCGGTTAGTGCCAATGACAATCAACTTCGCAATCATCGAGTCGTAGTGCGGTGGCACGGTATAGCCACTGTAAAGCCCGGAATCAACACGTACGCCCAATCCACCCGGGGTGTGGTAAAGACCCACTTTACCGGGGCAGGGCATAAATGTGACGGGGTCTTCGGCATTGATGCGGCATTCGATAGCATGACCGATGAACGGGATCTCTTCTTGGGTGTATCCTAACGGTGCGCCCGCCGCGATGCGGATCATTTCGCGCACCAGATCAATCCGCGTGATCATTTCGGTGACCGGGTGTTCCACCTGTAAACGGGTGTTCATTTCAATGAAGTAGAATTCGCCGTTTTCATATAAGTATTCAACGGTTCCCGCCGATCGGTAGCCAATTTTTTGCACCGCATCGGCCGTAATCTGGCCAATTTCATCACGTTGAGCCGTGTTCAAGGCGGGCGAGGGGGCTTCTTCTAAAACCTTTTGATGACGGCGTTGAAGTGAGCAGTCGCGTTCACCCAGATGCACCACATTGCCATGGTTGTCCGCCAACACTTGAATTTCAATGTGGCGCGGGGTGGTGAGGAATTTTTCGATATAGACTTCGGGGTTGCCAAACACAGACCCAGCCTCAGACCGGGCCGTGCCAAACGCGAGTTCTAATTCATCAGGCCCGTTTGCCACCTTCATACCGCGCCCACCGCCACCGGCAGTCGCTTTGATGATGATGGGATAACCGACTCTTTCGCAAACCTCGATGGCTTCTTCATAGGTGCTGACACCGCCGTCTGATCCGGGAACGCAGGGAATACCTGCTTTCAAGACCGCATCTTTGGCGGCGATTTTGTCGCCCATCAAGGTGATGTGTTCATGGGTTGGGCCGATGAAGACAAAACCATGTTCTTCAACCATGCGCGCAAATTCGGCGTTTTCTGATAAAAAGCCGTAGCCGGGATGAATGGCATCCGCGCCGGAAATTTGCGCCGCCGACAAAATGGCCGCGATGTTAAGATAGCTGTCCTTGGCCGCAGGCGGGCCAATACACACCGCTTCATCGGCCAAGCGCACATGCATAGCGGTTTCATCGGCTGTGGAGTGCACAGCGACTGTTTTGATGCCCATTTCGCGGCACGCGCGCAGAATTCGCAACGCAATTTCACCACGGTTGGCTATGAGTACCTTATCGAACATATGTTCTCAGCTGCCTTATTTGTTGGGTGTTTCTTACTCAATAATCAAAAGAGGTTCACCAAACTCGACGGGTGAACCTGCTTCGATGAAAATGGTTTTGACCGTACCGCTGCGGGGCGATTTGATCTGGTTAAAGACCTTCATGGCTTCAATCAAAAACACCACTTGGCCTTCCGTAACCGTGTCGCCGACACTGACAAAGGCCGCAGCCCCCGGTTCCGCAGAGGTATACGCTACGCCCACCATCGGTGAGGTCACCACGCCGGGGTGATCGGCATGATTGATCGCGGATTCCACCGCCGTTGCTGGAGCTGCTGGGGCTGCTGGGGCCGGGGCTTGCGCCGCCACAACGGTGTTGCCACGGGCCACCCGCACTGAATAGGTTTCCGAACCCACTTCGATTTCGGTCAGGCCGGTGTCATCCATAATCCCCGCCAAGCGGCGGATCAGGTCGTCATCAACTTCAATTTTATTGCTCATGAGCGAATGGTCTCACTTATTTATTTAAGATACGTGCGGCGGCCTGAATGGCCATATTGTAACCAAAACCACCAAACCCGCAAATCATACCTTGGGCGATTTTAGACACATAAGAATGATGGCGAAAGTCTTCGCGTTGGTGAATGTTAGAAAGGTGCACCTCAATGGTTGGCAGGTCCACCGCTTTTAAGGCATCCAATAGGGCAACAGACGTATGGGTGTAAGCCCCGGCATTGACGATCAAAACGTCAAACGTGCCTTTGGCTTGTTGCACCCAGTCCACCAATTGGCCTTCGGTGTTGGTTTGGCGAAACTCAAGGTCGAGGCCTAATTCACCCGCCGAGGTCCGGCAATTGGCCTCAATGTCAGCCAACGTCTCCGCCCCATAAACATCAGGCTCACGCGTTCCTAACAAATTAAGATTGGGTCCGTTCAGAACCAAAACATTGCCCGACATGGCAGCTTTCCCCAAATTGGAATCGAATTTTTGAAGTCTAATTATTTTATAGCATGTGCAATGGGTTGGGGAATAGGGGAAAGGGGGCTAGCTCAGAACCTAGGCCTAACGCCGCACCTCACGCACAAGGCGGAAGCCTATGAGGATGTGTTTTAGGTTTGCGGGGCGGGTGTGGCGGGCGGCGGGGCGGCAGACGCCACAGCCTTGGTCATCCCATGATCCGCCTTTTACGATAAAACGATCCTTTTGGGGGCTGTCAGCGGTCCACTCAAAAACCTGCCCCGCCCCATCCAGCACGCCATAGGGGCTGGCGCCTTTTACAAAACGTCCAACGGGCAGGGTGTCGAAGGGGCCGTTGTCGTGGCTATTGAGGGCTGTTGGATCAAATGTATTTCCCCACGGAAAGCGGCGGCCATCCGGTCCGCGCATGGCTTTTTCCCACTGAATTTCGCTGGGCAAATGCCACGTCTGTTTGGTTTTGGCGCTGAGCCATTGGGCATACGCAACGCCATCTGCGTGCGCCACCAAAACGACAGGATGAAGTTCGCGGCCAGGTGGCGGTGCGCCGTTGATCCAAGTGTGGCGTTGGACGGTTTTGAAAGGGTGGTTCAAGCCGTACCCCGCCCATGTTTTCGCATCGACCGTCGGAGGTGGATGGCTCGTTTCAACGATAAATTGGGCATAATCGGCATTGGTAATGGGCGTGCGGGTTATCTGAAAGCTTTTGGTCGTGACGGTGTGGGGTGCGCTTTCGCTTGCGTACCAACGGCCTTTGCGGGTGACGTCATGACCATAGGCGGTTTCGTCCAGGGTATGCGCGGCGTTTCGTTCTTCCAGGCTTGACCCCATGCTAAAGGGGCCTGCCGCGATCAAAACTGTAACGGGGGGCGTAAACTCTGCACCGATGGCGTTTCTGCCCAACGTCATAAGGGTGAGGACGATCCACACAGGGGCAATCTTGAATGACATTGTTCATTTATCCTAACCGTTCGGGAAACTGTGCTAGAGGCCGCTTTGCAACACAAGCCAAATCGTAATTATTTTGGGCGAGGAGAAGCGGTTTTTCTCGTTTGTGAGCAACAAGACCTTATGTTACAAACGCGCAAACGAAATCACGGCAAGATATGGAAGGCCCCCAGCTATGCGTCTTACGGTTAACGGTGAATCTAAGAACTTTGAGGCGCCGCTTACGGTGACAGGATTGTTGAGCCAAATTGGCTTGGACCCAGCCAAGGTGGCGATCGAGCGGAACTTGGAAATTGTGCCGAAATCGACCTATGCGGACGCGGCGTTGAGCGATGGCGACAAGCTGGAAATCGTGCATTTCATCGGCGGTGGATCCGGGGCATCAGACGATACCTTCACCATTGCCGGGGTCACCTATAACGCACGCTTGTTGGTGGGTACGGGGAAGTACAAAGATTTTGAAGAAACCAAGCTGGCGATTGAAGCTTCGGGTGCTGAGATCGTTACCGTGGCCGTGCGCCGGGTGAACGTGTCGAACCCGGGTGAGCCGATGTTGACCGATTATGTGGACCCTAAAAAATACACCTATTTGCCTAACACGGCGGGTTGTTTCAGCGCCGACGAAGCGATACGCACCTTGCGTTTGGCGCGCGAAGCCGGGGGCTGGGACTTGGTTAAATTGGAAGTCTTGGGCGACCAACGCACCCTTTACCCCAACATGCCCGAAACGCTAATCGCCGCCGAAACCCTGATCAAAGAAGGCTTTAAGGTCATGGTCTATTGCGCAGATGACCCCATCCAAGCCAAAATTTTGGAAGAAATGGGCTGCGTCGCCATCATGCCATTGGCCGCCCCTATTGGATCGGGCTTGGGCGTGCAAAACCCGGTCGGTATCCGCATCATTATCGAACAAACCAACGTTCCTGTTTTGGTTGACGCCGGGGTCGGGACCGCTTCGGACGCTGCCGTGGCTATGGAACTTGGCTGTGCAGGTGTGTTGATGAACACCGCCATTGCCGAAGCCAAAGACCCCATCCGCATGGCGCGTGCCATGAAATTGGCGGTCGAAGCCGGGCGTTTGGCGTATCTGGCTGGACGGATGCCGAAAAAGATGTACGCTGATCCGTCGTCCCCGTTGGCGGGACTTATTTAAGGACTTATTTAAGGACTTAAGCGATGAGCCTCGATCTCTGGCTGTCTTTCGTCGTTATTATTTTGATCGCGGTGTTTTCACCGGGGCCAGCAGTGTTGTTGGCCGTCACCCACGGCAGCCAATTTGGCGCACGCCGAGCGGTGTGGCCCATTCTCGGCAACATCACGGGGTTGGCGATCCTCATTTCCGCTTCGTCGCTGGGCATCGGGACGGTGTTAGCCGCCTCAAGCGATTGGTTCCTCTGGCTGCGCATTGGCGGCGGTTTGTACCTAGTCTTCCTCGGCGTCAAACTGATTTTAAGCCGCAACCCGGCCCTTGATTTAACCACTGGCGCGCCCGTTAAAAAAACCTCCACATGGAAAACCTATAGCCAAGGCATCATGGTGGCGCTCAGCAATCCCAAAGCCCTGCTGCTAATCGGCGCTTTATTTCCTCAATTCGTCGACTTAGGCCAACCTTTAGCCCCACAATTGCTGATTTTGGGCATCACCTTGATGACGATGTCGTTTAGCGCCCTGATGATCTACGCCGCCATCGCCAAAAAAATGGTCGCCAAAAGCAGTCAATCCATCATCGGCAAAGTGAATAAGGTCACGGGCAGTTTGTTCGTAGGCTTGGGTGTAGCGTTGGCTGCGGGAAGTCGCTGAGGGCTGCTGGGACGAAGCAACGGCAGGGGCGTGCGCCCCTCCCAACCCCACCAAAGGGCAAGGCCCCTTGGAACCTTTGGTTAAGGTTGACCCTTGCGCTCTCAAAATTGACCTAATGACATCTAGAATGTACTTTTAATGCATTGAAAATAAAAAATAAAATTTCACAATTAGTATTGTGTCCCTTTATTTCTCCATTTATTCCAAAAATTTAAATATTGATGGTAATTCAATGTCAGGCCATTCCAGCCAAGAATAAGTTTACATCAAACCACGAATCAGACACACCATCGGTAAGAGCTGAAACCGTATCGGATTTATGGAAGCGTAATTACACACTTCCCTGATTGAAGCATGGTAAGCATTGAAATCTGTTGGAGAAGAATAGAGACACATCGCCCAACAGTGCCAATCAATGTCGTAACTGCTTTTTGCTGAAGCTTTTTTAACCTCATTAGGAGAATAGAATTTTTTTCTTGCCATAATTTCTAACAAGGATTTCTCCGACTTCTTCTCCGCGAACGAACAACAAGACGTGGCTCCCCGGATCACGTCCGGGGATGACGGGGGTACTTTATGTGAGAGACTGGTGGCTTAGTTTTTAGCCAGCGGGAAGCTGAGCGGAACCACACTAATAGAGTGGCTGGCGTTTACGCCGGTTAGTTTTGAGGTGTAGGAGATGTAGACCAGGACGTTGCGTTTTTGGTCGAAAAAGCGGTCGACGTGCATGGTTTTGAAAAACAGGATGTTTTTTGATCTCTTGAACACGTCTTCGGCGGGGCCTAAGGTTCCGGTAATCGCACCGGTTTGGCGACACGCGATGGAGCTATCTGTAGGGTCTTCTAAGTTGGGGCCACCGATTTCGGTGGACGTGACATAGCAGGTGATGCCGCCGATGGTGGGGTCGTCAACGGCATGGATCGTGACCGAGTCTTTGAAAATCATGCCCGATGTTTGGACCGTGCCGATGGGTTCAGCCACGGCGGGGGTGGCCAACAATAGCCCCGCAACAGCCAATGTTTTCAAAAAAGTATCCATATTAACCTCGACAGTGTAGAGATTTACTCTTCGGCCGGAGCGGCTTTTTTGGCGGCGGGTTTGCGCCGAGCGCGCGGTTTGGCCGGGGCTTTGGCTTTGGTTTTGGCTTCGGCCTTTGGCTTTGGTTTGGGCTTTAAATCCGGTGGCGAGACCAAAAATGCCGGCATGTGACCGTCGCACACCTGATTGTGGATGTCGCGAGAGCGGTCATCTACATGGCGCGGGCGCGCTTGTTCTTTGCGGGGCGGACGCGGCGCGCGTGCGGGCTTAGGGTCCGGCTTGGTTTCAACCTTAGCTTCAGCTGGGGCTTCAACCTTAGTCTCAACCGGGGCTTCAGGCTTTGGCGCAGGGGCGTCTGCAACGTTTGCCTTAGGAGCTGGCGTTGGAGCTGTATCTGCTTTGACTTCGGGCTTTGGGCCATTGCGATCACGACCGCCACGGCCACCACGACCTCCGCGATCGCTGCGTCCTGAGCTGCCACGGCCGCTGCGGGTTGGGGCTTCGTCGGACAGTTCGCCTGAGGCAAAGCCGTCCAGGCTCAAAAGAGGAATGGACGCATTGATCAGTTTTTCGATGGCGGCGATATACTTGCCATCTTCGGGCAAAGCAATGGAATAGGCGTGGCCTTCTTTGCCCGCGCGTCCGGTGCGCCCAATACGGTGCACATAGTCTTCGGCGTTGCTGGGCACGTCATAGTTAAAGACGTGGCTTAGGTTTGGAATATCCAAGCCACGGGCCGCCACGTCGGAACAGACCAAAATCGAGAAGTCTTTGTTTTTAAAGGCGGCTAAGGTCTCTGTGCGGGCGGGTTGGCTCATGTCGCCGTGCAATTGACCCGCGCTAAATCCGTGTTTGGACAAAGATTTATAGACCGCGCTGACGTCAATTTTTCGATTACAAAAAACAATCGCATCGCGTACGTCTTCGTGGCTGATTAATTTGCGCAGCGCATTACGTTTGAGTTTCTTCTTGCCGTCCATGCCGTGGAATTCACCGCCGGGTTTCAAGGTCAGCAGACCTTGGGTGACCGTGGCAGACGTCGAAGCCGGAGGAGCCACGGAAATAACCTTGGGGTTCATCAAGAATTTGTCGGCAATTTTTTTGATTTCCGGAGCCATAGTGGCCGAGAAAAACAAGGTTTGGCGTAACGGAGGTAACATGGTGACGATTTTTTCAATGTCGGGGATAAAGCCCATGTCCAACATTCGGTCGGCTTCGTCGATGACCAAAATTTTCACATCGCGCATCAACAGGTGACCGCGTTCAAACATGTCCAACAAACGACCCGGCGTGGCGATCAAAACATCGGCCCCACTGTCTAAGGCTTTGGCTTGCTTTTTCATGTCGGTACCACCGATCAAAAGCACCTTGGAGAGTTTGTGGTATTTGCCATAGGTGTCAAAGTTTTCGGCCACCTGAGTCGCGAGTTCGCGGGTCGGTTCCAAAATCAGCGACCGTGGCATACGCATTTTAGCGCGGCCATGATGCAACACATCAATCATCGGCAAGGTGAACGAGGCCGTTTTACCGGTCCCGGTCTGAGCACATGCCAAAATGTCGCGGCCCATAAGAACCGTTGGTATGGCTGCTGCCTGAATGGGGGTGGGGGTGGTATAGCCAGTGTCGGCGACGGCCTTGAGGACGTCTTCGCTTAGTCCAGTATCTGCAAAACTCATGAGGATAAATGCGCTCTATATCTATGGCGTTTTTTGTGCACACATTAATATGTACAAAGGGGGCGATATGCCCAGTTTGCGCCATAATTTTCAACACGGCGCGATTCGTATTCAAGGGGCCTTCCCCAGAACGCGCGATAAACAACACGTCCAAGATCAATTGTCAACGAAAAGGGCGGTTTTGAAGCGATTTACCAAGGCTTGTGTTGCTGCGTTGCACTGAATGGGTCTGAGAGGTAACCTGACCGCCTGACTTCAAACAGATCAGGCATCTTATTAAAGAGCAAAGGTTTGCGAAACTATGAGCGATAGAGTCCCCCTAATTTTGCTGCCTGGATTGCTGTGTGATGCAGCCTTGTGGGCGCACCAGATTGACCACTTAAGCGACATTGCCGATGTTCACGTCGCCGATTTATCGGGGTTTGACACCATGGCAGCGTTGGCGAAAAGCGTGCTGGACAAAGCGCCGCCTACGTTTGCCGTGGCGGGGCTAAGTATGGGCGGCTATGTAGCCCTGGAAATCATCCGCCAAGCCCCTGAACGGGTTTGTCACTTGGCCTTATTAGACACCAACGCCAGCGCTGATTTGCCAGAGCAATCAGAGCGCCGCTTGAAACTGATTAAGATCGCCGAATCCGGGGGGCTAGGGATGGTCGCCCAGCAGATGTTGCCTGCTTTGGTGCATCCAGATCATGTCGAAGAACCAGATATTGTCATTACCTTTTTAAAAATGGCCGAGCAGGTTGGCGTGGCTGGGTTTGTTAACCAGCAAAAAGCTATCTTAAACCGCGTCGATAGCACCCAGAGTTTGTCTGCAATCCGTTGCCCTACTTTGATTGTATGTGGGGCCGAAGACCAACTCTCTTCCGTCGATGTCCACAAGAAAATGGCCGAAAATATTGGTGATAATGCGCTGTTTGTGTCGATCGCCAACTGTGGTCATTTAAGTTCAATCGAACAACCCAACGCGGTTTCCACTGTGTTGCGAGCCTGGTTGTTAGGAGACTAATCAATGCCCCATATTTTACCCTATAACGGAATCGTTCCGATGCTGGATGACGCGGCTTATATTGCCGAGACAACGGTGATCACTGGCGATGTTAAAATCGGTGCCGAAAGTTCGATTTGGTACGGCTGTGTGATGCGCGGCGATGTGAATAAAATTCGCATTGGCAAAGGCGTTAACATCCAAGACGGCAGCGTGGTGCATGTGTCACGCCCTTATGCCTGTATCATCGAAGACCGGGTCAGCATCGGTCACATGGCATTGATCCATGCGTGCACCTTGGAAGAAGGCTGTTTTGTGGGTATGAAGGCGTGCATTATGGATGGCGTGGTGGTTGAAAAGGGGGCTTTTGTTGCCGCCGGAGCCTTGGTGACACCGGGCAAACGCGTGCCAGCGGGCGAACTTTGGGCCGGACAACCCGCACGATTCGTGCGCAAGGTCGGTGAAAAGGATCAAGCGATTATGGACTACACCCAACCCAACTACGTCAAACTTGGCAAAGCCTATAAGGCAGAGGAAGGCGTATGAGTATAGATCACGACGCGCGCATCCAAGCGTTAGAAGAAATGCTGGCGCACCGAGACAGCGAATTGCAAGACTTGTCTGATATGGTGAGCCAGCAATGGACCCGTCTTGATGCGCTTGAACAAGAGTTAAGTCGCACTAAAAACCGACTTATGAGTTTGGAAGATGACGTCGGGGAAGACCCCGAAGCCGACCAAAAGCCACCCCATTGGTAGGCTTTATTGTTTTTTGATCTGTTCGACCATGGACTTCATTTCATACACTTGGACGGCCACTTTAAGCCGAGTGGAACTTTTGTCTTTGGCTTGAGATAGGGTCTGCTCGACAAAAGCATGAAGCCTGTCAACGTCGCTTTTGAGTTTTTTCACCATCATAAGGGCGGCTTCTTTGTCGCCGGTGACGCGCATTAGGGCCTCTTCAAGCTTCCACAGTTGTTCCGACATTTGCACCAACTGTTCGGCTTCCCCGGCCTGGGCTTGCAGAACGGCGTCCAGATCGGATTCCAGAGACTGATTGTCTTTTTTGAGAGCGATAATCTGCGTTTGGGCCGCCTTTAAAATGTCCTTGGTGTTCGGTTCTTTTGCCATGGTGGTCCCGTTGAACGTGATTTTATATCTCTTAAAATATGGTCATCGTTGGTAAAAATGTCCAGAAATATAGTGAGAAGGGGTATAACAATCAGGGCGTTAAATTATTTTTTTTGTCTGGTTTTGTAAAATTCTTAACAAAAGCAGTTCATTGTGCCATAAATGAGTGGAAATTCAGGTATTTGGGGGCTTCCAAAAGATGGATGCGAAAACGAAAATGAGTGGGTCTTACAAAAATCCAGTTCGAATTGCTGTTTCAGCGGCGTTGTTAAGCGTGATGCTGGGGGGCTGTTCGGTTGTTCCAGATGCGGTTAACCCCGTTAAATGGTACGAAAAAACAACCGACTTTTTTTCCGGTGATCGACAGGCTTCTAACCCGGCTCAAACCCAGACGAGTGCCGATAACAGGGGCTTGGCTGCTGATCCGAATGCTCCCGCTCCCGCTCCGGCTCCCGAACAGGTCGCCGTTGCTTCCGGAGGCTTAAGCTCCGATGCAGCATCTAGCAATTATGCCAGTCCGCCGATCTCCCGTCAGGGAGCCCCGCGTGATGTCTTGAAGCCTGCGGAAACAGTTGCTTTGAATACACCACCAGCACCCATGGCTCAGCCCGTGGCACCCGTGCAGGTGGCTCCACCTCCGTCAGCTGCACCTCAACCGCCTCAATCCGCTTTCTCTTCGGCGGCTCCGGCTCCGGCTCCTCAGGCTAATTATCAGCCTTCACCAATATCTCCACCCAAACGGTTGTCGTTTGCCGATGCGCCGCCACCGCCTGATTTCAATCTTCCGCCAACCAATGCAAATGCTCCGTTTGGTGTCGATCAGTTCGAAACCGTGGTGATTTCGGCTGACGGGATGCAAGACCTTCCCGTCACGACCCGTCGTCTGAACCCAGGTCGTGCGCAAAACGTTGCCCAAAACACGTCTGCAGCCCGTTTCCCAGAACCCGGCGTGGCTCAAGGTGGGTTTATTGCGGATGGCAACATGGCGCGTGTGGCAACCATTCACTTTGCCGACAATTCTTCAAACATGGATGCGCGTGATCGGTCTATCCTTGGTGCCGTTATCCAGCTGCAAAAAGAACGCGGTGGTCGTGTGGTCGTGGTTGGTCATGCCAGCTCTAGAACCCGCGACATGGACTACATCCGTCACAAAATGGTCAACTTTGAAATTTCAATGAAGCGTGCCACAACCATTGGCAACGCCTTGAAAACGCGTGGGCTAGGTGCTGATATGCTTGAAGTTCAAGCCGTGTCTGATGCTCAACCGCAGTATTTAGAAGTTATGCCTTCGGGCGAAGTCGGTAATCGGCGGGTGGAAATTTATCTCACCGCCCTATAGATCAGGCTCGCCTAAGACTTTCGGCGCCGCCTCCTCACCAGCCTGAGGTGGCGGCGTCTTTTTAAACGGTACTTGTTGCCCCCTAACACTCAGTCAAGAAACATACCCATGGAACAAGAATTTCACCGCATTCGCCGTTTGCCGCCTTATGTATTCGCCGAAGTCAACAAAATGAAGGCACGCGCCCGTGCGGCCGGCGAAGACATTATCGATTTTGGTATGGGCAACCCAGATCAACCAACGCCCAAGCACATCGTCGACAAGCTGGTCGAGACGGCGCGCAATCCCAGAACCCACACCTATTCCAATTCCAGGGGTATCCCCGGCCTGCGCAAGGCGTTGTCGGCCTATTACGAGCGGCGCTTTGGTGTTGATATCGACCCGGAAACGGAAGCCATCGTAACCCTGGGGTCCAAAGAAGGCTTGGCCAACTTAGCCAGTGCCATCACCAGCCCCGGTGACGTGATTTTGGTGCCCAACCCCAGCTATCCGATCCACCAGTTTGGCTTTATTATCGCCGGAGCGGCGGTGCGCAGTATCCCGGTGTCCACAGGACCTGAATTTTTTGAAGCTTTGGAAAGTGCCGTCAAGCACTCGGTGCCAAAGCCGTCCTTGTTGGTGATCAACTATCCCAACAACCCAACTGCGGAAGTCGCAGACTTGGCCTTTTATGAAGCTGTGGTCGATTTTTGTCGTTTTCATCAGATCTATGTGCTGTCCGATTTGGCCTATGCGGAAATTTATTTTGACGACAACCCACCACCGTCGATGTTGCAAGTTAAGGGTGCCAAGGACATTTGCGTTGAGTTCACATCAATGTCGAAAACTTACAATATGCCCGGTTGGCGTATCGGTTTTGCAGCGGGCAATCCGCATTTGATCAGCGCGTTGACGCGCATTAAGTCGTATTTGGACTATGGAGCCTTTACGCCAATTCAGGTGGCTGCCACAGCGGCGTTGAATGGTCCGCAAGACTGCGTAGATGAAATTCGCGCGATGTATAAAGATCGCCGCGACGTTTTAATCGAAGGCTTATCCCAAGCGGGTTGGGAAGTCCCAAGCCCAGCCGCCACCATGTTCGCGTGGGCCCCGCTACCGCCTGCGTTCAAGCACTTAGGCTCGTTGGAATTTTCCAAATTGCTGCTCAGCGAGGCTCAGGTTGCTGTGGCCCCTGGTATTGGATTTGGTGAACACGGCGACGATCATGTGCGCTTGGCCGTGGTTGAAAACAAGCACCGGACCCGTCAAGCCTTGCGCTCGATCAAGGCCTTTATGGACAACACGGCAACCATTCTTGAAAACGCGGAAAAGAACCGTGCGGAGTCTAAGTAGTTGAGAATTAGTGAAATATTATCTGACCCTCCTTTAAAAGTCGCCATTGCTGGGCTCGGCACCGTTGGTGTCGGCACCGTCAAAATTTTACAGCAGCACGCTGATGTGATTGCCAAACGCTGTGGTCGTCCGGTTACAATTACCGCCGTGTGCGCGCGTTCTAAAAAAGACCGAGGCGTTGATTTGTCTGGTTATGCTTGGTTTGACGATGCGGCACAGATGGCCGTCCAAGCCGATGCCGATGTCATTGTCGAATTGATCGGCGGTTCTGAAGGGATCGCCAAGGACGCGGTTGAAGCGGCCCTGGCAGCGGGGCGCCATGTGGTCACCGCCAACAAGGCGCTGGTCGCCCATCATGGTCAATCCTTAGCCACCGTGGCCGAAGCCCAACGTGTGAGCCTCAACTATGAAGCCGCCGTAGCCGGGGGCATTCCGGTGATCAAATCAATCCGCGAAGGTCTGGCTGGCAATGCAGTGACCCGCGTTCAGGGTATCTTGAACGGCACCTGTAATTACATCCTCACCACCATGCGCGTCGAGGGTCGTGATTTTGACGAAGTCTTAAAAGACGCCCAAGAATTTGGTTATGCCGAAGCCGATCCCAGCTTTGATATCGATGGTGTTGATGCCGCACACAAGCTGGCGATTTTGGCGGCTGTGGCGTTTGGTGTTGAAGTCAATTTTGACGCCGTACACATTGAAGGCATCCGCCATGTATCGGCCACCGACATTCAGTTCGCCGAAGAATTAGGCTACCGCATTAAATTGTTGGGCGTTGCCGCCCTGACCGAACACGGACTGGAACAACGCGTTCACCCAACCATGGTGCCGATCAGTGCCCCCATAGCTTCGGTCGAAGGCGTGTTCAACGCCGTCGTGACCGATGGTGATGGCGTGGATACGTTGATGCAAGAAGGCCGAGGTGCCGGCGAAGGGCCGACCGCATCTGCGGTGGTGGCCGATATCTTAGACATTGCACGCGGTATCTTGTTGCCGACTTTTGGTGTGCCTGTTGCCGATTGGCTGCCGTCCCAACCACGCCCCATGAGCCAGCACAGAGGGGCTTATTATGTGCGCATGATGTTGGTTGACGAACCCGGCGTGTTTGCCGACGTCGCCGCCGTTTTGCGTGATAATCATGTGTCGATGGAATCGATGCTGCAACGGGTCCGTGAACCGGGCGAACCCGTGCCCGTTGTGATCACCACCCACGTCACGTCAGAGGCCAATATGACCGCCGCACTTGACGCAATCGAAGCCCTTTCAACCGTGACCGAACCCCCGCGCATGATCCGCATCGAAAGCGCTTAAGGAGCGACCATGTCCTCCGCTTTGGTCACCGAAATGCTCGGCGCAGGCAAACTCTCTTTGGGCGGTAATCGGTGGCTGTTAAAAGCCGCCGATGATCGTCAAGCCCTGGCCATTTCCCAACGCCTTAACGTGCCAGAAATTCTTGGCCGGGTGCTGTCAGATCGGGGGCTGGATGTGGAAACCGCACCTGATTTTTTAGACCCTAAACTCAAAACTCTGTTGCCGGACCCTTTGCACCTCAAAGACATGGACAAGGCCTCGGATCGTCTTGCCGCTGCCGTACAGACGGCTGAAAAAATTGCGATTTTTGGCGATTACGATGTTGATGGCGCAACCTCGTCGGCGGTCCTGAAACGCTTTTTACAAGGGGCAGGGGGCACCGTAAAGGTCTACATCCCCGACCGCCTGGAAGAAGGCTATGGCCCCAATGCCCCGGCCTTGTTGAAGCTGCAAAGCGAAGGGGTAAGTTTGGTCGTTACCGTCGACTGCGGCCAAACTTCGTTTGAACCATTGGCCCAAGTCGCCGATGCCGGGCTAGATGTTATTGTTATTGATCATCACTTAGGCGAGCCAACGCTGCCTCATGCGGTGGCTGTGGTGAATCCCAATCGTTTGGATGACAACAGCCCCCACGGTCAAATGGCTGCTGTCGGCGTGGCTTTTTTGCTGGCGATTGCGACCCATACCAAATTACGCGCGGCCGGATGGTACTCAGACGCGCGTCCCGCGCCGGACTTGATGGCTTTGTTGGATATTGTTGCCTTGGGTACCGTGTGTGATGTGGTGGCGTTAGAAGGCGTCAACCGGGCCTTGGTGGCGCAAGGCTTAAAAATCATGGCGAAGCGCCACAACTTAGGCCTTAAGGCCCTTGCTGACGCGGCAAAGATAACCGAGCCGCCAGGCGCTTATCATTTGGGCTTTGTTTTGGGTCCCCGCATCAATGCCGGGGGCCGGGTGGGCCAATCGGACTTGGGCACACGCTTGCTCACCACCAACAATGAAGGCGAAGCCGCCGCGTTAGCCGAACGATTGTGCGCCCTCAATACCGAACGCCAAGACATTGAAGCCGCCGTCTTAGAGGCCGCCATTGCCTTGGTTGAAGACCGCTTAAACGGAGCTGAACCAGGACCGATTGTTATCGTTGTGGGTGAAGGTTGGCATCCCGGGGTAATCGGCATCGTCGCCTCCAGACTTAAAGAAAAATACAATCGTCCGACCTGTGTGATTTCTATGATGGGTGACCAGGGCAGTGCCTCTGGCCGTTCGGTCAAGGGGGCTGACCTCGGGGCCGCCGTGATTGCGGCGCGTCAAACGGGGCTATTGCTTAAAGGCGGCGGTCACGCCATGGCGGCGGGCTTTACGGTGGCGCGCGAAAAGCTAGAGGCGCTGGAAACGTTCCTCGCCGAACGCATAGTGCATGATTTGGGCGAAATGCCACCACCGCCGGGGCTGTATATTGATGCCATTAGCGGTGTTGAAGGGGCCAATTATCGACTGGTGAAGACCCTAGAACGGCTTGCCCCCTTTGGTATGGGCAACCCAGAACCTAGGTTCTGCATCAAAAATGCTAAGATTGTCAAAGCCGATCCGGTCGGTGCCGACCAAAGTCATGTACGTTTGATTCTGACCGGGGAAGGCGGCGAGGGTAAGTTAACCGCCATCGCGTTTAGAGCCTTTGATTCCGCTTTAGGTCCGGCCCTTGTCAAACACGGAGGCAAGTCTTTCACCCTGGTTGGTCGTTTGCGTATGAACATCTGGAACGGATATGAAAGTGTGCAGTTGATGGTCGATGATGGGGTCCAAAGTTGGGATTAACGGGCGGCTATAATTTTGCTGTGGTGGGGCGAAGTGATTAAAACTGCTTGGTTTTTGCGCTAAGAACAGGCACGATCTAAGAAATTGGTTTGGGGACGTTGCGTTTAAGTTATGAATGAAATCATAAATAGACTCTTGCGGGAACGGTTCTTAGCGGGTGAATTGCTTGTTTCGGCGCTGTTGTCCAACATTTTGGCCTTGGCATCGTCACTCTATGTTATGCAGGTTTTGAACCGTTATGTATCCCAAGGCATTGATTCCACGCTGGTTACGTTGACCACGGGGGTGGTGATTGCCATTGGTTTGGAATTTGGGTTTCGTCAAATTCGCCATAGCTTGGTCAGCGACATCAATAAAATACCCAATGAAGAAATCGCAACGTCGGTGTTTGCCGTTTTGACCCGTGCGCAAATGTTTGCTTTGTCGCAAATCGACCCCGGCAAACGCAGAGAGATTGTTAGCGGTGTTACAGAGGTTGAAAATGCTTACACCCCGTCCAACATCAATACGATTTTGGATGTGCCGTTTTCACTGGTGTTTTTATTCGTATTGTCCTTGTTTAGCTGGCTGCTGGCGCTGATTACGGTTTTGTTTATTGGCTTCATCATGTTTCATACGCTGGTGAAATCTTCGACCATCAAAGATGCCACGCAAGAGATGAAAAGTGGCTCAGCTCTGACGGGATCCATCATTGAAACCGCCAATCGAGAAGTTGAAACCGTACGCAGTTTTAATGCGGCGTCGTATCTTAAAGATCAGTGGATTGAAAAATCAGATCAGGTTGGTGAGCTGCGCGATAAAATCGGTTCAAACCAAGGCTTAATTCAAACCGTAACCCAAAGCAGCACCGCTTTTATGAGTGCGCTGATCATCGCCATCGGTGCGGTGTTGGTGGTTCGCGGCGACTTAGACTCAGGTATGTTGATCGCGGCAAACATTCTGGCGACCCGGGCCTTGCAACCGTTTTCGCGCTTGGCCAGCCTGCGCTCGGCGTTTGAAAAAGCTGATAATGCGCTGATAACCCTTAAAGAGTTTGTCATTCTTCCCCTGGAAGCGGAACGCGGATCGGCCAAGAAAAAATATTCGGGCTCTATTGAATTGCGGGATGTGGCGTTCTTTTATCCCGGCAGTTCAACGCCTTTGTATGAATCCCTTAGCCTGACGTTGGAACCCGGATCTTTGGTTTTTGTCGTTGGCGAAAGTGGCACCGGCAAAACGACCATGGCAAAAATGTTGGTTGGGCTTATGACCCCGGTGCGTGGACAAATCTTGGTCGATGGTTTGGATTTGCGCCAAGTCGTGTTGGAATGGTGGCGCCGGCAAGTTGTATACTTCCCCCAAGAACCCTCGTTTCTAAATGCCAGCATTGAAGACAATTTACGCACCCTGAATCCCGACATGACGGCTGAACGCCTCAATGAAATTATCAATCAAGCGGGATTGAGGACGTTTGTCGATGAAAGCCAAGAGGGCCTGGAAACGCTGATCCGTGATAATGGTCGCCAGTTGGCGGTGGGCATTCGGCGGCAATTGTCTTTGGCACGCGCCTTGACCACCGAAGGCCGATTGGTGGTTTTTGATGAAATGTTCGATGGCTTGGATGCCGAAGGCAAGACAGCTGTTAACCAAGTGCTGAATCAATTTGTCAAAGAAGGCCGCACGGTCTTTATCATGTCACACCGCGCGGCCAAAGACGATGCCATCAACGCCATTATTGATTTGAACAGCAAGCCAAAACCAAGAATTACCAAATTCTCTGAATCCTATCCCAGTGGCGTCGCGCACCGGGCTCCAACCGCCGAAGAAATTGCGCTTCGCGATGGAGAAGGTTCATGAAAAAGCTTCTCGATCACGAAAATGTCTTTGCCAAATTGGGCGCCAGAGAGCAGCCTGAAGCGGGTCCACGCATAGAAAACAAATCCACCCAGATCTTTTTTGGCTTGTTTAGCGGAATTTTTGTGCTGTTTTTCATCTGGGGAATGCTGGGCACGTTAGACATCGTCAGCAGCACCAATGGCGAGGTCATTCCGTCGTCACAGGTTAAATCCATTCAGCATTTAGAAGGCGGCATCGTGCGCAAAATAGCTGTGCGCGAAGGCCAGATGGTGAAAAAAGACCAGCCATTGGTGTACTTGGAACAAGTGATCAGTGGCGCGGATTTGTCGGAACTTCAAGTGCGAACGAACTCTTTGAAAATTCGCATCGCCCGCCTTGAAGCCGAGGCTTCAGGCCTGGAAATGCCAGAGTTCACCGCCAAAATGACGGCAGATTTTCCGGTCATCGTCGCCCAAGAATTGGACCAATTTAAAGCCCGCAGAAATGACGTTAAAAACCGCATGAATTCCCAACAAGAAGTCATCGCGCAAAAAGACTCCAGCGTTAGCCAAATGCGCACCCGTTTGGAAAACTTGCAATCTTCGATCAAGTTGCACCAAGAAAAGGTCTCCATCAGCGAAAAATTGTTGGCTGATGAGCTTACCAACCGTTATATCCATTTGGATTTGCTGACCAAGCTGAACGAACTCAAAGGCAGCATTTCTGAAACCCAATCGAGCCTTGATTCAGCGGCGTCTGCCTTGAAAGAAGCCGAAGCGCAGCAACAGCAAATTCAAACCTCGACCTTGAATGATATTCAAAATGACCTGAATGATTCGCGCGGTAATTTACGTGAATTGAATGAGCGACTGATTAAATTCAAAGACAGTGTGTATCGCACCGTGGTCCGCGCAACCGTGGACGGCACGGTGAAAACCTTGCATGTGGTCACCGAAGGCGGCGTGATCCGGCCCGGTGACCCGGTCGTTGATCTTGTCCCCGAAGGCGATCGTTTGATGATCGAAGCGCAATTGCCGACGGGTGATATTGGCTACGTCAAAGTCGGTCAAGACGTGTCCATTAAATTGGCCACCGCAGATGCGGCGCATTTTAAACCGATTGACGGGTCCGTGCGTTCCATCAGCCCCGACACGCTTTTGACGCCGGATGGTATGCCTTATTACAAGGTCCGCATTGATGCCGATCAGGGCTATTTCGACGGTGGCCGGGTTCAATATCAACTGTATCCAGGGATGCGCGTCATGGCGAACATTATCACAGGCGAACGGACCGTGTTCGCCTATATCTTTGGCCCCGTATTTTCGAGTTTCAACAGCGCGCTTCAAGAACGCTAAGTTCACATTTAACCATGAAGGACTATTTTTATGAGCACTGAATCTATTCCCGAAGTTTTTGCCGATGGTATCGTCAATGTCTCGCACGCCAACGGCGTTTTTCGCATCACCTTTGCCGAACAAGAATCCGAAGGCGTGGTGCGGCCAAATCTCAAATTAATGATCCCCGCCTCACAAATTGCCCCCGTCATTCAAGCCCTGTCCGGGGCCGTGACCAACATTGGCGAAAAGCTTAAAAGCCAGTCAAATGGGGAACCAGCTGCGGTCAAAAAACCAGCTGCGGCCAAAAAGCCAGCCTCAAAACGGGCCCCTGCTAAGAAGAAATAAAAGAACTTAGGTGACGGCGGTGTGTCTTTGCCCCGTCACGTCTGAAGGATTGGAGTTGTCCTGGGCCATGAGTTGGCGCAACAGGTTAAGCTTGCCTTGGGCTATTTCCTTAGGCACGGGCGAGTAGGGATCTATCGCGTCCCAATACTCTTGAGGTTGCGAGACCTGAAGCTCAAGCATGTTGAGATAGGTTTCTACACCTGACTTCCCCTGAGCCATGTTGTCTTGGTAAGCGGCTTTCAGCTTGGCCTCAACAGGGTCTACGATCCCGTGGCGTATGCCGATTGACGGATCGTTCAGCAGGTATTTGTTCAATATAGCGTTGTCTTCTGCTGAAACGGGTCCGGGACCGGAATATGAAACCGTTACCCCTGGAGGAAGTCGGATGAGGAGCCCCGTGGGTATTGTCCCCCATTCCTTGGCCTTACGCGCGGCATAACTTGGGTCGCTGACGATGTCTTCGATCTGATGTTGATAGGCACTGGGCAGAGTGTATCCGGTCTCTGACGCCGTGCTATCAAATTGAACGATGGCGTTTTGAAGGTAGGAGCTTGAACTTTTCTGCGCGTTCAGCCATGTGGCGGCGTCAGATTGCCCTTGGGATTCTGCGTAGCTCTCAGACTGGTTGGCGTTGAACTGAAGCAGCTTGGCGTAAATATCTGCAGGTGGCAGACCCTCGGCCTTTAGGCTCTCCGCGTAAGTGCTACGCTGATGTTTAACCTGCTCGGCCTCGGTCAATTGGCTGCTCAACTTTGCCGAAAAGGCCGCCCATTCAGAATCGGGTGCGCCATTTTTCGGCGCAATGGCAAAGACATAGGCATCGCCACGGACCATGTCGTTGACTTGTTTTTCTGCATAACCCGGATCGCTGGCGATGTCGTCAAGACCATGTTGAACGCTTGCTGCCAGTTCACTGGCCGTTGCACCTTCAACCTGTTGCGAAGCCTGGATTGCATATCCGACGGTCTCCGCCGACAAGCGACTCCCGGTGGTTCCGGTGACGGTGTTGGCGTTGGTTTGGGCTTGGGCAGCGGCGGAGGATGAGGGCGCGGCGGAACTCGTCTTCGGCTCACCCTCGCCATCCGTCCGGGCACCATAGGTTTTTTGGCTATATACTTGGGCGGCATAAGATTGGGCGGCATTGATGTCCATG
>Ga0316203_1000286_pt1 | contig 73670 bp, 61 predicted proteins | sample 6monrhotite_MG_FD_204940 | JGI IMG/M metagenome (GOLD analysis project Ga0316203, IMG submission 204940) | Microbial mat bacterial communities from mineral coupon in-situ incubated in ocean water Damariscotta River, Maine, United States -... | ecosystem: Environmental > Aquatic > Marine >... | reverse complement strand
TTGCCGAAAGCTTCTTTGGCACGTTGAAAACAGAACTGGTTGACGATGAGGACTACAGAACCAAAGATGAAGCGAAGGTGAGCTTGTTTCACTACATCGAAACATTCTACAACCGCAGAAGAAGACATTCGTTTCTGGACTATCTCAGCCCAGTCGAGTTTGAGGCCAATAGTGCCTCTTAATTTCCGAGTCCGTTAAATCGGGGGAGGCTCAGCCTTTAGTTTGGAGTTGTTAGTCCAGCACACTCTCCGTAAGGGGCTTAAATTGAGGATGCGGAGAAACTAAGCTATTTCCTGACCCAACCTCCGGAGGGCGACTGAACATATTGCCCGGAAGGAGTTTTACTGATGGCTTTCTGACCGGCCAGCTGCTCCACTGCCTGCAGGCTGGTGCCATTTTTTCGTGCGATATTCTGATAAACAGCACGACGTTGCTGATTAATGCTTTGTACCAGTGCAGGTATGCCTGCACCATTGCTGACAATACCAAGATAGCCGTTGGCTTGTTCACCAATTTGACCGGCTGCTTTGGCCTGATGCAGGCCTGCTGCCCAGGCGTTGTTTGTATTCAGGCCGGTGAGGCAGAATGTCATGATAAGAATAGCAAAAAGAGGGAATAGGGTAGATTTAGTTTTCACGTTAGCTCCTTCACTCAAAACAGGCCGCTGTCTTCAGACAGCACGTTTTCCAGATCCTTATCAACTTTAACACGAATCTCATGTTCGATTTTGATATTCATATTGATGGTGATGGGTTTGTCCGGTGCCTCTACCTTGATTGTCGGATTACAGGCCGACATGGAAGCGAGTACTGCCAGTAACATCACGGAGTTCCTGATACCATTTCGCATAATCATACCTCTGAGCGCTGAACTGCCTTCAACTAACAGCATAGACGCAGTGTTATGCTCAGTCCAGTTGTATATCTACTCCTGTTTTATCTTTTTTTGCACCTTTTTCTCAAGACTTTCACTAATCTCATCTGCCATACGCAGACTTTGCAGCAGCTTGAGTACATTTTCTTCGATATTGAAATTGAATTCGACCGGTCTGCCATTTTCATAATCAGGGTTATTTCCTTTGAGTTCCAGTTGCAGGGCCAGTTCACCATCGGGCTGATAGTCAGCAGAGATATGTAAGAGCCTGAAGCGGAAGTCGCTGAGTATTTGCATGGCCATGCGTGTCGCTCTGTCTGTTTTGACCATCTGCTGCATGGAAGCTGTGCCAAGGTAGCGGATAAAACCGCCCGGGGCTCTTGCATTCAACTTGCCTGAGGTCATTTTAAGTCCTTTGTCAGTCCAGTCGAAGGGCAGGGTGCCATCCAGCCTCCCTTCGGCCGTTAAGCCTTCCTGCCTTCTGAACTCGGCAAGCTGACGAGAATCTATGTTCTCCAGACGAACAAGGAATGGATTGCTCTTCTTGCCAGTGTCGATATTGATCACCTCGCTGGAAACCCTGCCGCCTAATGTCTCTGCATTAAGTTCTGAAATCTGTGTGATGATGTTGCCCCGGAACGGATAGTTCAGGCTTAGATCCATACTGACACCCTCCAGGGGAAGGCCAGTATCAATGAGCTGTGCATGCAGCTCCTTTGATGTGAAAAGCATTGCGTGCTGATCTGCTTTGATATCAAGGTCTGCATTCAGACCTGAGAATGTCGTGTTTTGGTAGACTCCATTCATATTGTCGATATCGAGTGTGAAGTTACTGCTGACGGGCTTCTTGGCACTCCAATGTAACCGGCCATTACCAGCCAGTGTACCGCTTTGGATATCGTATGTGCTGCCATAGACTTGTGCCAGCATGGGTTTGGCTGCTGCAAGGTTCAGAGGGCTTAGGGTGAAATCTATGTGGCCAGCCTGCTTCTCCGCCTGGTATCTCAGAGCCCATCCAAGATCGAGAATCTCATCCTCACTCTTAAGTTTACCAGATGCTGTCAGGGGGGAGTGGGTCAGATCGAAAGCAGCCGCCATGGTGAGTGGAGGTGATGATGCTATCGTTTTGTTTTTCAGTTGGAAGCCGTTGATGATGATGCTTCCTGAAGGAGGGAGTAGTTTTCCAACTTTCAGTTTGATATTGATGGCCTGACTCTGCAGCTCTTTTTCCTGCCAACGTATTTTATCCGTATGCACTGTGATTCTTGCAGGCTGGCTTAATAGCAGCCCGGACGTATCTGAAATAGTGAGCTGTAGCGGCTCTGTCAGGCTGATATTCAGGTTCGGGATAGTCATGTCTTTACTGTGGTAGTTCTGTAGTTGTACGTTGCCACTTTTTGCCAGGCTGAAGCTGGATACTTCGGTGTTGGAAAATGTGCCTTTCAAGCCTGAGGGTAAAAGCTGTGAGTGTAGTCTGGAACCAAAACGCAGCCATGATTTATCAGTGATGGCCCATGCTCCTTTATTATCTTTATAGGCAACAGATCCGTTTAATGAGACAGTAAATGGCTGGTTGTTGTTTGCCAGTTTTGCATCAAGTGAAAAGTAAGTTTTAAATGTTAATGCCTGCTTAAGTTGATCACTGTTTATGGGGAAAGTAGCCGTCCATGTTGTTTGCAGTGTCCCGCTCAGACGGTGCTCCGGCATTTCAATCCAGTCGATCAGCACTTCATCCAGTGCAGCAAGATCGGTGTGCATCTGCCCCTGTATCGACATCAGGGAGTCCTGTTGCTCAAGCTGACATTCAGCATTCAGGATCTGAAGACTACCCTTGCCAATATGAGCACTGCATCGACCCTGAGCATCAAGGGATAGTTTGGCCTGTAAGCCCTGCCTGTTAGCGGATTCGCCCATGGTCAACTTGATGGTTTGTTCGCTGTAGCTGGCCTGTCCTGTGAGTTTCTGCAGCACCTGTTTGTTGTTGTCGAGGCGATGGAGGGTGATTTGATCGATGTTTATTGCTCTGGCCGGAATTTGTGAGAAAACCAGAGCGGGGGATGCCAGAGTTATTCCTGCTTCCGCTGCTGTCTGTTGCGTGGGATGTATTGATATTTTCAACTTCTTCAGAGTGAGGCTATCAAGTTGTAGTTGGAGTAAATCTCTGATGTTGTAGGAGAGTGCTATATTGCGGGCATCAACTTCCAGCGCACCTTTCTGTTGCTTCACATGCAGTCGTGAAATATGCGTCTGCTGTAGGCCGACATCATCTATGGAAATCACCACCTCATGAAATCCACGTTCATTTAGTTGATGTTCGGCTATACGGGCCAGCCACCATGGCGCACTTAGCCAGGCCGCCGTTGTAATGATGGCGATCACCAGTGCTCCAATGGCCGGTAAACGGAGAAGGCTCATAATGTGATTTTACAATGAATAGTTACGGAAGACCAGAGACAGAGCTTTGTTGTTATACTGAGATGTAGTGCTCAGCCCCGGTGTGTCACTCGTGTTCTGCTTCCATGGTGGTCAGGTGGCGGCTGGTTATCTATACTAATCAGTATGGGTGCGCTGGTAACGATGATGTTATTGCTGCTTGTTTCCTGTTTCGGGAATCTGGCACAGGCGGCTAATCAGGATAATCATGCAGTCAAATATCGCGGTTGGGTTGAGCAATTCAAGCAGGAGACACGAGGCCCGTTCGAATCTGTACGGTGGTTTTGTAATGACGGTACAATCCTCCCTCCTAAAAAATATGCATGCAGCATACATGGTGGAGGGCGTCAGTATGGTGTCTGGAATAAGCGCGCTAAAACGATGCGTGAAAATGGTTATCTTGTTGCCAATCTTTTTTCTGCGATAGCACCGGAAACATTTACCGGGCCGAATGCCAAACTCGATGATTTTCGGCAAATTCTGATTGAGCGTTTCCTGATTCAGGCCGATGATGGCTGGGTGTTTCGCAGGGCCAGATACTATCGCGGTGCGATTCAGATTGAGGCGGAGCAGAGTGCGGCCGGAAAAATCATACTGGCAATGCTGGCTGATCCTGCATGGCAGAAGTCCGGCCGTTATCTGCTCTTGCGCGAGGCAGCACGTTTATTACCCATCACATCCGAGGTTCAACTTGGTGAAAAGGTACGTCGGGCTGCCACGGATATCGATGAGAGGGATAAGGGCTTTCATGATCTGCGCGTAAAGATTCATAGTCTGCCCGATGCCGGTGATGCTGCTCGTGTCCGCTCCTATGCACGTAGTCAGGGTATTTCAGAGCTTAAGCCCAACTATGAGACGCTGGCTAACGATCTTGATAGTTTGTTTATATCGAAAAGTACGAATGAACAGCTTGAGCAACTGGCCGCTGAGTCATGGAATAAAAAGTTTCGCAAAGAGATGACCAATACGATTCATGCTTTGGAGCATGCGGAGAGTGCTGCTCATGCCATTGCTGTGGCTTCTAAAAAGGCTCAGGTATATCGCAGGCTGCTGTTAAATAAAAACAGTTATACAGTGCATAACAGGTTACGTTTTCTGCGGGCAACATTGATTCTGGAACAGGAAGTGTTTGCGAGGGCCAACCAGTTGTTGAGCCAGAAGTCAGGTGCCAGTCGTAAGGCCCGCCTTGGTTGGTTGCGGCACTTGAGCATGGCCCTGCATGCAACGGGTTTGATCTCTGATCGCCAATGGAAAACTGTTGTTGTCGAGCTCGACAGGCTGAGCAGGGGTAAGCGTCTTAGTGTTGCCAAATACCGAGCAGGGCTGGCTTATCTGGCGCGTATTCCCCAATGGTCACAGCGATCATTAGAATTTCATTTTTCCGATACTGTGAAACTATGGTTACCGATTGCTGCCAAGGTGGATGGTTTAGTGCCTGATCGTTTGCGAGGCAGTCCGTTACTTCCGTTTACACGTGTACTGGATTCTCTGGTGGCAGATGCCAATCGCCTCAGCGGCATGAGTCATCATCTGTTCGGGCGGGAGGTGGCCAGTGGTTTGCGTGCGCTTAATCCCGGCTTGCGTAGGGGTGTATTGATGTTGTCTCCTGAAGAAGGGGAGGAGATGCATTCAAACGGTATCTATATCCTGAAATCCACGACGCAAAAGCTTACGCCGGTTGCCGGTATTATTACCCGGGGTGAGGGGAGTTCTGTTTCACATGTGCAATTGTTGGCACGCAATATGGGGATTCCCAATCTTGTGGCGGATGATTCCCTGCTTAAAGAGATTAGTAAACATGCCGGAGAGCATATTGTCATGGCAGTCAGTCAGCGGGGCATCATATCAATCGAAGCGGATGCACCGAAATGGGATGCTATTTTTGGCAGGGAGGCACTGGTGGACCCGGCGGTAGCGATCACTGCTGATTTGGATAAGCTGAATTTGAAAGATAAGAGGCTGTTGTCGCTGCATGAGATAAGAGCCGGTGATTCGGGGCGTACAGTGGGGCCAAAGGCTGCGAACCTCGGTGAGCTTGCTCATTATTATCCGGATATGGTCACTGCCGGTCTGGTGATTCCTTTTGCTGTCTTCCGTCAGTATCTTGATCAGTCTTTTGATGGAGGGCGCACGACTACCTTTAACTGGATGCGGGCTGAATATGCTCGTCTTGCCAGCATTGCAAATACCTTGCAACGGAGACAGGCGACAAAAAAGTTTCTGGCACAATTAAGAGCGAGGATTATCAGTGGAGAGCCGGGTAAGGCATTTCGTCAGCAGTTACGGGATGCCATGATCAAGAAGTTCGAGAGTATCGATGGCAACGGTCTGTTTGTGCGTAGTGATACCAACGTCGAGGATCTTCCTGGTTTTAATGGGGCGGGACTGAACCTTACGGTAGCGAATGTGGTTGGTTTTGATGCGATTTTGCATGCGATAAAGCGGGTCTGGGCATCACCCTTCAGCGAACGGGCATTTGCCTGGCGTCAGTACCATATGGAAACACCTGAGCATGTCTATCCGGCAGTGTTGTTGATGCAGAGTGTTGCATCGGAAAAGTCCGGTGTGATGGTGACTGCAGATGTGGGGAACGGAGATCGAGGTTGGCTGTCGATTGCCACCAATGAAGGCGTGGGAGGAGCTGTGGAGGGACAGGCGGCTGAAGAGCTACGTGTGGAACGTAAGCGTGGGCGTGTGCTTCTGCTTGCCCAGGCAACAGCTCCGACCAAGCTGGTGTTGGCTGAAGGTGGAGGTGTTGTTGTGCAGCCTGCCAGTGGAGCAGACAGGCTTCTCAGTGCCAATGAAATAAAACAATTGCTAATTCTGGCTGCTGATGTTGAAAGGCGATTTCCTCTGCCGCGCAGCAGTATTAACCAGCCGGTGGCTGCCGATATTGAATTTGCCTTCAGTCGCAATCATCTCGCCCTGTTTCAGATTCGTCCCTTTGTGGAGAGTAAGCGGGCATGGCACAGCCAAACGCTACAGGCGATGGATCGTAGGCTTCCAGAGCGCCAGAGCGTCAAAGTAGATCTGCACAAACAGCCTGTAAGTTCAGGGAGGCTGCATTGATTCGATTATCTATATCTATACTGACTTTACTATTTCTGATGCCGGTTGCTCATGCATTTCCACTTGATGGGGCCGAGGAGACAGGCATATATAGGCTGGAGGGGTATCGTCTGGCTCAGCAGGGGAAGGTGCGGGGGAACAAGCTTTCAGCAGGCGCACAGCTTAATCTGGAGAAGGTTTTGTTGCGTCTTGAGGGAATAGATGTTGATCCGCTTGCGAAAACTGATGCCGAACTGACCCGGAAGGTTATCAAGTTATTGGGGAGAGAGGCCGCTCTCTACAGTATCAGTGTTTTCGATCTTAGTGATCCGGAGCGGATGCGTTATGCCGAGCATAATGCCTTACAGCCGCGTAATCCGGGCAGTGTAGGAAAGCTGATTGTGGCACTCGCACTGTTTCAGGCTCTGGCTGATATTTATCCTGATGATATTGCTGCGCGTGAGCGGGTGTTGCGAGAAAGTCTGATCACTGCAGATAGCTTTATCCGCTGGGATCATCATGTTGTACCATTCTGGCTGCCGGAGCAGATGCGTTTGCGTAAACGAAAGCTTGCTGAGGGCGATACAGCCAACTACTGGAGCTATCTGGACTGGATGATGTCGGCCAGTTCGAATGCTGCGGCCAGTATGGTATTTAAACATGTGCTACTGCTACGTCATTTCGGCAAAGCATATCCTGTTACGCCAGCCCGGGAGGAGGCCTATTTTAGCCAGTCCCGAGGGCAATTACGTCAGGATCTGATTACAGCACTGCAAGGGCCTGTCACACAGAATGGTATGAATCTGAATAGCTTGCGACAGGGTGGTTTTTTCTCACGTGAGGGAAAACGCCGTGTTCCCGGAGATAGCAGCGTCAGCACTACCCGGGAGCTGATGCGTTATTTGCTGCTGGTGGAGCAGGGGAAGCTTGTGGATGCATGGTCGAGCCTGCAGATCAAACGGTTGCTATATATTACTCAACGTAGAATCCGTTATGCATCATCGCCTGCATTGAAAAATGATGCGGTCTATTTTAAATCAGGATCATTCTATAAGTGCAGGCCGGAAGAAGGGTTTGTGTGTCGAAAATACAGCGGTAATGTGCTGAATCTTATGAACTCGGTAGCCATTGTTGAATCGCCTGCAGGTTCGCCACGTTTGCATTACATGGTGACAATCACATCAAACGTTTTGAGGAAGAACTCTGCAGTTGCTCATCAGACACTGGCGACACGTCTGCACGCGCTGATACGATCGCTGCATCCGGAGCGTGCATCGCAATAATGATTTCATCCATTTCATGGATAAGTTTTTTCATCCATTCGCCACCTTTCGGATCGTTGGCAAGAGCGACGGCAATATAGCGGTGTCCATCATGCTCAATCAGAGCGCTGTCGGCATGATAGGTGCGCCAGGTCCCTGATTTGCGGTACATCTCCACTTCAGGATAGTCTGCTTGCAGGCCTTTAACAAATTTATGGCTGATGCCGGGTTTTGAAAGAATATTCTTCATTTCACCTGAATATTTCGGGGAAACCAGCTGGCCGGTTTCGAGCAGGTAGTAGTAACGTGCAACCTGGGTTGCAGTAGCGCCGTGGGAGATATGATGCAGTGGATCGCGCTGGAATGCCTTGCCACTGCCATACTCTTTGCCGACCCATAATCCGCCGTTGTGTTGCGGGTCATAGAGGCGGTATTTGGGCGAAGAGAGGACTTTGTTGATGTATTTCCCACCAACCTTGTTAAGAACTTCCGTCGCAGCACGGTTGGATGAATGGCGGATCATATTGGTCATGGTCTTGCGCAGGTCATTATCCAGCGGCAGTTTGCCTTCAGCAATACGTTCAAAGGCGGCCAGAAGAATAGCAATCTTTGGCAGGCTGGCAGCATACATCATCTCATCACCGTTGACCTGAGCAAGGCCGGGTTTGGAAGGGTCGGTGACATCGACAAGGGCAACGGAGAGGCGTTTGCTGCGTACTGCATGCGTCAGGTTCAGAGATGCGATGCGCTGTTCAAGTTTATGCTGCATGTCGGTGCTGGCGCTTTCCCGAATGGTTGGGTGCATCTGTTTACTTATCGTTGTGGTTTTTTGGCCGCGTGCAGGTTGATGGTGATCGACGGCTACAGATTTATGAGGGACCAGTAAAAAGAAGAGGGCGCTGGTGATTAAGCGAAACCAGATTTTGAGTGCCAAGCCGGACTTGCGTGCCATTACAACCTCCTCTATGAATCAGCTACAGGTATAGAGCGTTCCCTTTATGCGCTAATTGGGTGAAAAAGTCAATGAATTTATAGTTTTGGTGATGATTTATGGCACAGTTCAGTCGTGATGCTGGCTAAGCTTGAAGCTGCTGATTGCTCCTGGATTAAAGCTCGGAAGGAGAAGTCGAAGCGCTGCTTTTTGCAAGATCAGAAGCAGGTTGTAGTTCGAAGATGATGTTGTCCATTTCACGGATCAGTCGTTTCATCCATTCGCCACCTTTCGGATCATTGGCCAGGGCTACAGCGATATAACTACGTCCGTTGTGCTCAATCAGGGCGCTGTCTGCATGGTAGGTGCGCCAGCTGCCTGATTTCCTGAATATCTTGGCATTGGTGTTACTCAGTCCTTTAACAAACTTGTGATTGATGCCCGGTTTGGAAAGCATGGCTTTCATTTCACGGGAAGATTCGGGTGATACCAGTTTACCTGTTTCCAGCATATAGTAGAAACGGGCGACCTGCAGGGCTGTTGCACCGTGAGAAATATGATGCAGCGGATCACGTTTGAATGCGGCTCCACCTGCATACTCCTTACCTACCCATAGACCACCATTGTAACGCTCGTCGTACAGACGGTATTTTGGAGATGCCAGCATTTCATTGATGTAGTTTTTACCTACTGCACGAATCATCTGAGTAGCAGCTTTGTTGGATGAGTGTCGAATCATGTTGGTCATGGTCTGGCGAGTTACATTATCCAGTTTCAGTTCACCCTGTTCAATGCGTTCAAAGGCCGCCAGTAGAATGGCAATCTTGGGCAGGCTTGCCGCGTACATCATTTCATCACCATTGATCTGTGCCACGCTGGGGAAGCGGGGGTCGGTTACATCAACAAGTGCAACAGAGAGGCGTTTGTTGTTCGTGGCAGAGGTCAGATGAAGATCAGCGATGCGTGTTTCCAGCAGTGTCTGCATTTGTGGATTGCTGTGTTGGCGGATGGAGGAGGGGGTCTGTTCGGAAGAGACAGCATAACCGGGCAGTGCGATCAGCATAGTACATAGCATTGTCAGCAGCGGTTTAGTTGTCATTTCGTCCTCCTTGTCTGGCTTGATCGAGGGAATGTATGTCTCTACCCCGATAAAGCAACTTGCATACCATGGGAAAGGCCTTGGTTGGTTTATGGCTCAAATGTTAGGGGAGTTTAGAATTCGCCTCAGTGATACAGCTTACGTTTAGCGGGGAATACGCACTTTTGGCATGCGTGTCAGGATGATGTTGCTTTTTTCATCCAGCCAGCGCGTTTTGCGTCCATCGTAATAACGGGGGTTGGTTAGCATGGAGGCCAGTCTCGCAGATTGCCAGGCTGTGAGCATAGAAGCCGGTATGCCAAAGTAGTGGCGGGCTGCAGCATCGGCACCGAAGATACCTTTGCCCCATTCAGCATAGTTGAGATAGAGCTCGAAAATTCGTTTTTTCGATAATGTTGATTCAATCATGACCGTGATACTTGCTTCTTTTCCTTTGCGCCAGAGACTTTTTTCACTGGAGAGAAAGAGATTTTTGGCAAGTTGTTGAGAGAGGGTCGAGCCTCCGGCTGCTATGCGACCTTTGCTGATGTTTTTCTCCATAGCCAGTCGAATACCTTGCCAGTCAAAACCATGGTGTTCGGTAAATGTTGCATCTTCAGCAGCAATAACTGCCCGTTTCAGGTGTAAGGAAATGTTATTGTAGTCAACCCAGCGCTGCTTGAGTGTTGCACCTGTATGTTTTTTATCCAGTTTGAGCAGAGCACTTTGCATGAATGCTGTAGTGTCCGGTTTTTCCGAGCGGTATTTAAAAACCTGGATATAAAGATAGCCATGCCAGCTGATCATGATGAGTAGCAGCAGTAGAATTCCGCGTGTGAGCAGTTGGAATACAGTCTTTCTCTCAGAAGCTGGTGATAAAAAATTATTCATTGCTGTAAGCTTACTATCGTTGCGTTGTGGTGCACTGTGCTGCGTCACAATATGAAACAGTTTCTGGCTGGAGGAAGGTGAGGCTTGACCGGTTACTTGCATTATTGATAATGCGCGCCTGTTTCAAATCGGCTGGAGGTCAGCATGCAGCGACATTGGTTCGTGACATTGCAGAAACTTTCGGCTGCTGGTCGGCAGTTGGATACCGATGTATCCAGGGCTTTATTGGAAGATAAGGCTTTTGGTGATGTGGATGTCCTGTCTGGATTGACTGGTGATGTACACTGGAAGGTGTCGCTGGAGCGCAAAGACAGGCTGTTTCAGATGAGTGCAGAGTGGCAGGGTGCCATGAAGCGCTCATGCAGCCGCTGCAACAGATCGTTTGACTGGGAATTTTCCGGAGAGACTGATCGATTGTTTCAGCTGGGAGCTCCATCGAAAGATGATGATTCCGATGGCAACTGTGAGTATCTCGTGGCGCCGGGTGAAATTAATCTGGTGGATGTTTTGCGCGAGGATGTCTGGTTGGCCTGGAAGGCTGATGTGATATGCAGTGATTCATGCAAAGGCATGTGTCAGGGTTGTGGCGTTAACCTGAATGTTGAGAAATGTAAGTGTACGGAAGATAAGAGTGACCATCCGTTTGCCGCATTGCGGAATTTGAAGCTGGATGGCTAAATAAGTTAAGTGACCGGTTGCGCAATCGACTGGTTTTGAAGTTTTCACCACTGGTGAAAGGAGAGTGAAATGGCAGTTCCAAAGAGAAAAACAAGCACGTCCAAGCGTAATATGCGTCGTGCACATGATCGTATTATTCCTGCAGGCATGTCTGAATGCCCGGAATGTAGTGAAATGATGCGTCCGCACCATGTATGTCCTCATTGCGGCACCTACAAGGGTCGTGAAGTAAAGTCTTCTTCCGCTGAAGACTGAATCGGTCACTGATTTAAAGATATATACCTTTGCCTGAATCTGACATCAGTTCCAGCGCAGCCATTCATCAACAGGCCATCAAACAGGATATCTGTATTCTGGTTGATGGCCATGGTGGTGATACAGCACCGGAGATGGTGCTTGATGCACTGGAAATAGCACTCTCCCCGGTATTTTCGACCGGGTTTTCGGGTGTCTTGAGATTGGGCGTGATCGGGCAGGAAGAGGTGATTCGTCCACTGCTTCAGGAACGTGGTATTGAAAACAGGGTTGTTCTGATTCCCTCTACCGATGTTGTGGGTATGTGTGATTCTCCATCTCATGCCCTGCGTCGTAAAAAGAATTCATCCATTCATGTTGGTGCACGACTGGTGCGCGATGGTGAGTGGGACGCGCTGGTCAGTGCCGGTAATACCGGTGCATTGATGGCAATCTCCAAGGTCATTTTGAAAACCCTGCCGGGTATTGAACGCCCTGCGATCGCTTCGATGATTCCTGCTATCAATAATGGTTGCACATTGATGCTTGATGCCGGAGCCAATTCCGAATGTTCTTCTGATCATCTGGTTCAGTTTGCTATTATGGGATCCTGTTATATGCAGGCTGCTGAAAGCTTATCCACTCCTCGTGTAGGCCTTTTGAATATTGGTAGCGAAGAGATCAAGGGCACCGATGTTATCAAACTAACCTCTACAAAACTGGCTGAAACCGAGTTGAACTACATCGGTAATGTTGAAGGTACCGATCTGTTTGGTAACGATGTAGATGTGGTTGTCTGTGACGGTTTTGTTGGTAACGTGGCCTTGAAAACAATGGAAGGAACAGCCCGCTTTCTTGCTGATAGCATGCGTAGTGAACTGACTTCCGGTTTGATTGCCAAGGCGGGCGCGCTGCTTGCACGTAGTGCTCTCAAACGTTTCAAAGACCGGGTAAATCCGGGTAAATATAACGGTGCGCCGCTTCTGGGACTCAATGGTATCGTAGTGAAAAGCCACGGCGGTACTGATGCTGAAGGTTTTGTCAGCGCTATTGCTGTGGCCTGCAAACAAGTGGATGAGAAGCTGACTGACCGCATTACTGAATCGGTACAGGAAATGGTGGAAGCATGAGTCTAGCCTCTGTTCATATTACAGGTATCGGCGGTTATCTACCAGAGCGTGTGATGACCAATACTGACTTGCAAAAGTTGGTGGATACTACTGACGAGTGGATCAGAGAGCGCACTGGTATCGAGCAGCGTCACATTATCGCTGAAGATCAGATGACGTCCGATATGGCTGTTGAGGCAGCCAGGCTTGCGATGGCTGATGCTGGCATCACCATTGATGATATCGATGCATTGATCGTGGCGACAACCACACCCGATATGATTTTTCCATCTACTGCGACAGTCGTGCAGAGTAAACTCGGTGGTAAAGATTTTCCCGCCTGGGATATTCAGGCGGTCTGTTCCGGTTTTGTTTATGGTCTGGCTCATGCTGAAGGTATGATGCGTTCAGGTATGTATAAACGCGTACTGCTGATTGGTGCTGAGGCGATGTCCCGCATTGTTGACTGGAAGGATCGTGGTACATGCATACTCTTCGGTGACGGTGCAGGTGCTGTTGTGCTGGAAGCAGGCGAGTCCAACGCTGAAAATGGTATGATAGGCTCTGTTCTGCATGCTGATGGCTCTTATCGCGATCTGTTGAAAGCACACCATCCTCATCCACCATCAAGTCCTGATATGCATCATGAAGCTGTAGATTTTCGTATTGATTCTGCCGGTGCAGCTGCCGTTGAGATGAAAGGCAACGAGGTTTTTCGTGTTGCTGTCACCAAGCTTGGCAGTGTGGTGAAAGAGATACTGACAAAATATGAACTGAGTGATTCCGACATCGACTGGTTGGTACCGCATCAGGCTAATATTCGCATTATTCAGGCAACGGCAAAGAAGCTGAAGATGGATCTGGATCGAGTAGCACTCACCGTATCCAAACATGGTAACACCTCATCTGCCAGTGTGCCGCTGGCACTCAATGATCTGTATCAGAATGGTCGCCTTGAAAAAGGACAGTTGATTCTACTTGAAGCATTTGCAGGCGGTTTTGCCTGGGGCGCCAATCTTGTGCGCTGGTCAAAATAACTTTTAAACCAGGATATTTACGTGGCTGATTTAGTATTTCTTTTTCCCGGTCAGGGCTCCCAATCCAAAGGTATGCTTGATGCGTTTGATAGTGTTGACGTTGTAAAGCAGACGCTGGAAGAGGCTTCTGATGCCCTGGGTTATGATATGGCTGCGCTGATTCGTGATGATGCTGAAGGAAAACTTGCCCAGACTGAATATACCCAGCCTGCACTGTTAACAGCATCCACAGCGATGTTGCGTCTCTGGCAGGAGAAGGGCGGTCCGGCACCAACGCAGGTGGCTGGTCACTCTCTCGGTGAATATTCTGCTCTGGTTGCTGCAGGAACAATGAACTTTACAGATGCTGTTGAACTGGTTGCATTTCGCGGTAAAGCCATGATGGAGGCAGTTCCAGCTGGTGTCGGTAGTATGGCCGCTATTCTTGGTCTTGCAGATGATGTCATTGAGCAGCTTTGTGCTGATACATCCACTGAGCATGAAAAGGTATGGGCAGCCAATTATAACTGTCCGGGTCAGCTGGTTGTGGCAGGCCATGCCGCTGCTGTAGAGCGTATGATGGTTGCAGCCAAAGAGGCAGGAGCCAAGCGTGCTTTGCCGTTGGCGGTCAGTGCACCTTCACATACACCATTAATGCAGCCGGCCGCCGATGCCATGGCTGATCGTTTGCAAGAAATTACTATGAATACACCTGCATGCCCTGTCTGGGGGAATGCATCAGCAACAGCTGAACAGGATGTGGCTAAAATTCGTGAGGCTCTGGTCGCACAGCTGATCTCACCAGTACGCTGGACTGAGACTGTGCAGCAGTTGGCCGCTTCCGGTATGCAGCAGGGTGTTGAGATGGGGCCGGGCAAGGTACTTTCAGGCCTTGTGAAGCGCATTGATCGTTCGATGCTTGTGGGTGTAAGTCTTACACCGGAGCAGCTTGAAAAAAGCCTGGCACAGATTGTTTAGAAAAATATTTTGATTCAGGCTTTAGAGTCCGGTTTCGAGAGTGAGGGATTATGAGTGATGTAAAAACAGCACTGGTGACAGGCGCAAGCCGTGGTATCGGTTTTGTCGTAGCCAGCCAATTGGCTGAAGCAGGCTTTAATCTGGCAATCTGTGGTACTACGCAGGCCACCATTGATAAGGCCGCGGACAAGATCCGTGAAGCAGGCGGCGTGGAAGTTCTGGCGAAGGCAGTAGATGTATCTGATCGTGATCAGGTTCAGGGCTTTGTGCAGGAGACTGCAAAACACTTCGGTCGTCTTGATGTCATGGTCAATAATGCCGGTATTACACGCGATAACCTCTCCATGCGTATGAAGCTGGAAGATTGGGACGCGGTGATTGATACGAACCTGTCATCTGTATTCAATGCTATGCAGGCAGCACTTAAGCCTATGATGCGCGCTCGTAGCGGTCGCATTATCAACATCTCCTCGGTAGTGGCAGGTATGGGTAATCCAGGCCAGCTTAACTACTGTGCATCCAAGGGTGGAGTTGAGGCCATGACACGTTCTCTGGCCCGCGAAGTGGGTTCACGTGGTATTACTGTCAATGCAGTAGCACCGGGTTTTATCGCGACCGATATGACTGCAGGGCTGGGTGATGATGCCCATGCTAAACTGAGCGAGCAGATCCCACTGGGTCGTCTTGGTCAGCCGGAAGATATTGCTGCTGCGGTATGTTTCCTGGCCGGTGATTCGGCTGGATATATCAGCGGGCAAGTACTGCATGTAAATGGTGGTATGTATATGTAATTCATTCTATTCGCGGATTTTTCCGCTAATAGAATCGGGCCCGGACTTGTGCGGCTATGGGCCTTATGATAGAAGCCGCATCTATTTTTATTTCGGGAGGACTTATGTCTGCAGAAATCGAAGCTAAAATCATTAAAATCGTATCTGATCAGTTGAATGTTGATGAAGGTGAAATTAGCCCTGATTCTTCTTTCGTAGATGATCTGGGTGCTGATTCATTGGACACCGTTGAACTGGTGATGGCCTTTGAAGAAGAGTTCGGTGTTGAAATCCCGGACGAAGATGCTGAAGGCATCCAGAGTGTTCAGAACGCAATCGATTATATCGCTGCTAAAGCTGAATAATACCTTATGTCCAGACGAGTTGTCGTCACAGGTGTCGGGCTGGTAACACCGCTCGGCACAGGTACAAATATAACCTGGAATAATCTTGTAGCCGGTAAATCTGGAATTCGCCGAATCAGTTATTTTGATGCAGAAGCCAAAAATATGGCCTGCACCATTGCTGGTGAGGTTCCGGATTTTGAAGCCAGTGATTATATCAACCGTAAAGATGCACGCAAAATGGATACCTTTATCCAATATGGTGTGGCTGCATCGATGATGGCTCTTGAGCAATCAGGGCTGACTATCGATGAAAGCAATGCTGAACGTGTAGGTGTAGCTGTTGGTGCCGGTATCGGTGGTCTGATGACTATTGAGAAGACCATGCGCGCTTATGAGACTGGTGGTGCTCGCAAGATTTCACCATTCTTTATTCCTCAGACTATCATCAATATGACATCCGGTTGGGTGTCTATGTTGACTGGTGCGAAGGGTCCGAACGTTGCTACGGTAACAGCCTGTGCAACAGGTACACATGCTATTGGCGATGCTTTCGAAATCATTGCCCGTGGTAGTGCTGATGCTATGGTTGCAGGTGGTTCTGAAGCCTGTGTTTGTGAATTGGGTATCGGTGGCTTTTCTGCTGCGCGTGCGCTCTCCACTCGCAATGATGAACCTGAACGTGCATCCCGTCCCTGGGATAAAGATCGTGATGGTTTTGTGATGGGCGAGGGTGCAGGTGTGCTGGTGCTTGAATCTCTAGATTCAGCCAAGGCGCGCGGTGCAAATATCCTGGCCGAGGTCATCGGTTATGGTATGTCCGGTGATGCTTACCATATGACTTCTCCTTCTCCTGGTGGTGAAGGTGGTGGTCGCTGTATGAAGGCAGCACTGGATCGTGCAGGCATTAACCCTGAAGATGTGGATTATATCAATGCACATGGCACATCAACGCCTGCCGGTGATGTGGCTGAAACAGAGGGTATTAAAGGTCTGTTCGGTGATCATGCCAAAAAGCTGATGGTTTCATCATCGAAATCGATGACGGGTCATCTGCTTGGTGCTGCCGGTGGTATCGAAGCTGCATTCTCGGTACTGGCTGTACATAACGGTGTTGTTCCTCCAACCATTAATCTGGATAATCAGGATCCTGAATGTGATCTTGACTATGTGCCGCATGAAGCGCGTCAGGCGGATATCAAAGTGGCTGTGTCCAACTCGTTCGGTTTTGGTGGCACCAATGCATCAGTGATCGTACGTAAGTTCGACTAACAGAATCAAGAGCAGTCCGACGTGATTTTCCGCGTCATAACAAATCAAGGCCGTAAGCTTTCCGCTTACGGCCTTTTTTCTGCGTTCCCCGATCAGTTTTCAGCCATACTTGAAGATCCCTCTGGTAAAGGACGCCAGTTCCTTGCTTCACAGCGCGGCCAGTCGATTTCACTTGCTCAGGATGCTGATCCCGAACATGTTGAGCTGTTTTTCAATAACTGGAAAAATGCTGTTTCCGCAAGCGAAACAGCATCACCGGCCATACGTTGCCTGTTTTATGCTGCTTATGAGGCCTGTTCTCTGATAGAGGAGCTGCCAACGTCGAAAACAGCAGTGCCTGGGCCTGTGCTCTGGACACTATACCCCACATTCTCGCTCTGTTTTGATGATGAACTGATCTATCTGGCAGCAAAAGATGAGTCTGCTGTGCAGGCTGTACTGTTGATGTTTGATGAAGTGGCTCAATCACTGATTGCACCTGCATCTCTTGAATTGCTGGCGAAACCTGAAGTGACATCTCCAAGTGCATACAAGCAGGCGGTTGAGCAGGTTAAGGCATTCATTGGAGCCGGTGATGTCTTTCAGGCTAATATCGCCCGTTTCTGGTCCATGCCATTTGAGCCGGGTGATTTGAAAGGTCTGTATGATCAACTGCGCATTGTGAATCCGGCTCCATTCTCCTCTTTTGTATCCATTGGTAGTGGTGATGATGCTTTGACCCTGATCTCTGCATCGCCGGAACGCCTGTTTCGCATTCATGTTGATGGGGAAGTGGATGCCAGACCAATTGCAGGCACGAGAAGGCGCGCTAAAGGGGATGAGGATGATTCCCTAAGGTCTGAGCTGCTACTTTCAGAAAAAGAGCGTGCAGAGCATATTATGCTGGTTGATCTGGAGCGAAACGATCTGGGTCGTGTTTGCACACCGGGTAGCGTCGAGGTGAACGAGAAGATGGTCATCGAACAGTATGCTACCGTGCAGCATATTGTCTCTAATGTGCGTGGTATGCTGGAAGAGGGGCACGATGTCGTTGACCTGTTTAAAGCGATGTTCCCCGGCGGCACGATTACCGGTTGTCCCAAAGTGCGCTGTATGGAAATCATTCACGAATTGGAAAACAGCGCTCGTGGCCCCTATACCGGTGGGTTGGGTTATGTGAGCTGGGATGGTTCAGCGGATATGAATATTCTCATTCGCACATTCTGGCACTATCAGAATCAGCTCTGCTGGGCAGCAGGTGCAGGTATTGTGGCTGATTCTGACCCTGAACACGAGTTGATCGAAACCGAACATAAAGCGGAAGGTCTGCTCAGGGCACTTTCCACGTTATAACTCTTTCCGGGTCTGTGCTGAATCTGCACAAACTCTTCTTGCACGATTAATCCATATTGAAGTCAGCAAATGTTGGTGTATAATGACAGGTCGTTTTTAGGAGGACGAAGATGACAGTCAAAGAAAATTCTCAGCAACCATTACCGGATCAGAAGGTCGTGACGATGAACAAGGAAAAGGCGGCTGAACAGCCGGATGTACTTGGTGAAGAGATCAAGTCCTCCAAGCAGGGTATCCTGGAAAGCTTCAGAAATGGTGAGTATCCCTATGCTGAAAAAATGAAGCGGGAAGAGTACGAAAAAGAGAAACAGAAGCTGCAGATCGAACTGCTCAAGATGCAGAGTTATGTACGTGAATCCGGCGAAAAGATTGTCATGATCTTTGAAGGTCGGGATGCAGCAGGTAAGGGCGGTACGATCAAACGTATCAACGAACACCTTAATCCACGTCATGCCAAGGTTGTTGCTCTTGAGAAACCCACCGAGCGTGAAAAGGGTGAATGGTATTTCCAGCGTTATGTTCAGCATCTGCCAACAACCGGTGAAATCGTCTCCTTTGATCGCTCATGGTACAACCGGGCGGGTGTAGAGCGGGTGATGGGCTTCTGTTCGGGCAAAGAATACCTAGAGTTTATGCGCCAGCTTCCTCAGATGGAACGTATGCTGGTAGGTAGTGGTATTCGCCTGTTCAAGTTCTGGTTCTCAGTGACCCGTGACGAGCAGCTGCGTCGTTTCCAGTCACGCAAGCATGATCCGTTGAAACAGTGGAAACTTAGCCCTGTTGATATTGCCTCTCTTGATAAGTGGGGTGATTACTCAGAAGCCAAGGAAGCAATGTTCTTCTATACCGACACTGCCGATGCTCCATGGACCGTGATCAAGTCCAATGACAAAAAACGGGCTCGTATCAACTGTATGCGCCATATCCTGCATAGCATTCCATACCCAGATAAAGACCTGGATGTTGTCTCTCCTCCCGACCCTAAACTGGTTGGTACGGCCGCAGAGATTTTCGTTAAAGATGAATATACCATTACCTGACTGATAGGAGAATAGGATGAGTGATACCCAATCCAGCCACGCCCACAGGGTAGTGGATTCGTTTAAATCCATGTTGTCTGAAGATGCAAAGTCTCAGGTGACCGATGGACATTTTGAAGAGCTGGCGCTTTTGATCGAGGCAGCGATAGATGCTTCGCTTGTGGAGCAGTTGAACAAGGCTTCAGCAATCGTTCAGAACGCTGTTACAGAAATCAAAAAGCTGTAGTAGTTGAGAGCTTGAGGCCTTGTGCTTCATTAAGGGAAAAAGGTGAGCCACTTGGTTCGCCTTTTTTGATTATAGAATGGCAATTTTATACATGAAATTCAGGTTATTTGTTCATAGCTTAAAGAGTGAATGAGGCTATTCAGCCTAAAACCCGACTAAAAGTTATGGTTTCTGCTATAGTGTTAAAATGAAAAAACAGAATATTCCGATTCATGCGATTGTAGACGCATCCTTGGATGCCACTATTTGTTGTGATGAAAGTGGCTGGATTACTCTGTGGAACCCGGCATCAGAGCGACTTTTTGGTTACAGTGCAAAGGAAGTATTAGGGCAGTCAGTTGGTATGCTCATGTCTCCCGCTGACAGAAAGAGGCATGATGCAGATCTGGCGCATTTTGTGAAAACAGGAGAACCTCGACTTTCAGGAAAAACTATTGAAGTCTCAGGTGTTAGAAAGGATGGAATTGCGGTTCCTATAGAAGTGACACTTTCACCTGCCCGAATAGATGATAGATGGTTTTTTACGGCCATTTTACGTGATATAACTGATAGAAAGAAGGTAAAAGAAAAACTTGAAGCCAGTGAAGCTCGATTTAGATCTCTGACTGAAAATGCAGCTGATATGATTTACCGCATGTCATTACCTGATGGGAAATATGAATATGTCAGCCCGGCCAGTGTGAATGTTTTTGGATATAAGCCAGAACAGTTTTATCAACACCCCCTTTTTATTAAAACCCTTATGCATCCTGAGTGGAGGCCTTACTTCGATGAGGAATGGAGGTGTCTGCTGCTTGGAAAGCTGCCTCCTACATACGAATATCAGATCATTACCAGATCAGGTGACACTAAATGGATCCATCAACGTAATGTATTGGTCACAGATGAAGAGGGTAACCCTGTAGCTATCGAGGGAATTGTTACAGATATTACAGAGCTTAAGACCGTGGCAATGAAGTTGATGAATCGTGAATCACAATACCGTCAGCTTACCCGTCATCTGAATGCAGGCTTGGTGGTGCATGATTCAGACACATCAATTGTTTTTATGAACGAGGTTGCATTACAGCTTCTTGGTTTAAGTCAGAAACAGAGGGTTGGAGTTAAAACCGATTCACCTTTATGGAGCTTTATTCGTGAGGATGGGAGTATGATGCCGGAGAATGAATATCCTGTTAATATTGTGTTTTCTACAAAGGAACCTCTAAAGGACTATGTTCTGGGTATAACCATCTCTGAAAAGAGAGAGCCTAATTGGGTCTTGTGTAATGCATTCCCATCCCTGAATTATAAGGGGGGGAAGCAGGTTGTTGTTACTTTTATTGATATTTCAGAACGCAAGCTGGCTGAAGATAAAATCCAGAAAGAACGAGATGTTGCACAGGAATATTTAAACACAGCCTCGGTATTGATGCTTGTAGTCAACAAGGACCAATCTGTTGCCCTCGCCAACAAAAAGGCATGTGAGGTTCTTGGTTATCCTGAAGCTGAAATTCTTGGCAAGAACTGGTTCGACAACTTTCTTCCGGAAGAGTGTCAGGATACTGTAAAGGTTGCTTTTGAAAAACTTATTTCTGGAAACACCGAACCTGTTGAGTTCTTTGAAAACCCGATCTTCACCAAAGAGGGAGGGAAGAGAATTATTGCTTGGCACAATTCTGTTATCAGAGATGAGCAAGGCTATATCATTGCCGTTATAAGTTCGGGTGATGACATTACCGAACGCAAGCAGATTGAGATGGCCTTAGAGCAAAATGAAACACAGCTGCGTACTCTGATTGAAACATTACCTGATTTGGTCTGGTTAAAAGACAAGGAAGGTGTTTTTCTACTCTGTAATCCCAGGTTTGAAGCATTACTTGGTGCGAAAGAAGCAGAAATTTTGGGTAAAACCGATTATGATTTTTTAGATAAGGAGATGGCTGGGTTTTTCCAGAAGAATGACAGATTGGCCATGGATGCCGGAAAGCCGAGTATCAACGAAGAAGCGATCACCTTTGCAAGTGATGGACACAGGGAAATTCTCGAAACCATCAAAACTCCCATGTTTGACTCAGATGGGGGGCTGATCGGAATATTAGGTATTGCCCGCGATATCACAGAGCGTAAGCAGAGTGAAATAGCGTTGCAGGAAAGCGAAGAGCGTTTTCGTAATATTTTCAGCCAGACATTTCAGTTCGCGGGTATTATGACTCTTGATGGCACATTAACCGCAGCCAATCAGAAGTCGATCAATTTTATTGGTGTGCATGAAAATGATGTCATAGGCAGGAAGGTCTGGGATACCCCCTGGTGGAAACATAGTGAAGAGTTACAGCAGTGGCTGCGTGTTAGTATATCAAGAGCAGCTCGGGGTGAACTTGTCCGTCGTGAAGTTACTCATTATTCCATATCTGGAGTACTTCATTATTTCGACTTTTCGCTTAAAGCAGCCGTTGATGAAGATGGGAAGGCTCAGTATTTGATAGCTGAAAGTCGCGATATAACTGAACATAAACAGATAGAGCTTTCACTCATGGAATCAGAATCCACGCAGAGAATTATTTTTGAAAAAGCCCAGGACGGAATGGTTCTGCTTGATCCGGAAAATAAAACACTTCATATGGTCAATCAGAGAATGTGTGAGGTGCTTGGTTATTCCAAAGTCGAGTTGCTAAGCATGTCGATTGCGGACATTATTCCTGCGGATCGTCTCCAGTATGGCTATGATCAGCTAGACCTGTTTCTCCGAGAGGAAATCACTATTGTAGAGTCAATGCCGATAAAAAAATGTGATGGCACTGTTTTCTATGCAGATATCAGTGCTTCGGATATCACATTGAAAGGAAGAGAATATCTGTTAGCAATAGTTCATGATGTTACCGAGAAACTGAAAAGTCAGGAGAAACTTGCAGAAAGTGCTGATGCTCTCCGTAAAAGTTTGTATGGGACCATTGACGTCGTTTCCAAAGCTGTGGAAGTAAGAGATCCATATACTGCAGGTCATGAAAAACGCGTTGCCATGCTTGCATGTGCTATAAGTGAAGAAATGGAGTTAACAGAGAATCAGATTGAGGCGATTAGATTGGGAGCAACTATTCATGATATCGGAAAAATTCAGACCCCCTCTGAAATTTTGTCCAAGCCGACTCAATTAACAAAAGTTGAGTTTGAATTGATCAAAATGCATGCAACGACAGGTTTTGAAATTCTTAAACATATAGAGTTTCCATGGCCTATTGCTGAGATTGCCCATCAACATCATGAACGCAAAGATGGCACCGGTTATCCACAGGGGCTTAAGGGTGATCAGATTTGTTTAGAGTCAAGGATTGTAGCTGTAGCAGATGTTGTAGAGGCTATAAGTTCTCATCGACCATATCGTCCATCCTTAGGCATCGACGTTGCTTTGGATGAAATTAAGACCAACCGTGGCAAGTATTATGAGCCAGTGGTTGTAGATGCATGTTTGAAGCTATTTTCAGAAAAGAGCTTCTCCTTTTAGACTCATACGACTAATTGCAATATGTGATTTGGATTTCGCATACCATAGACAATATTCCATATATTTTTTTGGATAAAGTGGTGTGTTTGCCTGATTAGATCACTGCTATTGAATCCATATTCGATAAGTTAAAACAAGATGTAAATAATCTGGCGCATACCTTGTTCATTTACATCCTTAAGTTGGAATAGGGTACTTAGAGAGCATAGGTGTTATGGGTTATGTCCTCGGGAAACTTTCTTTAGCTTTGACTGTGAATGAAATAAAATCCAAGGCTGAGTAATAAGCACAGTGGTGCGAAATATTGGCGATCAAGGGTTTTAAACGGCTCTGTTCTATTGACCAGTGGTGCGACGAATAAATACGTGGAGATGCCGCGCGCTGCAAAGATGATGATTAAGCTGATCAGGCTTGTTTGCTTTATCCACTCAGGGAAAGGCAGACTGATGAGCTCGGGGCCCCAAAGTACACAAAGCCCGGCACCAAAAATTCCGATGGCAACCAGTATGATCAAAAAGGGTGCAGGCATAACTGACCGTTTGGCTGAACCAATGACGGTATTGATTAATGACTGCTCATCTTTTGCTGGCCAATAACTACCAAGGGCCCAGACGATATGTATGAGTGCTATAAGCAGTAGTATACTAAATATTGTGATACTCAAAAATGTTATCATGCATAAATCCGTTTTTTATATAAACCTGTGAGTGCTAATGCTGCTATTGAAGAGAATGCAATCCACTGAGGCATCAGCATCAGCGAGTCCAATCGAAAGTATCCATAATATACAAAGAGAACCGAGGCGGATAAGTATTGGCTGGCAATCAGCAGAATAAGAGGTTTCTGATAATCCGGTGATCTGGCTGCTATAAGCAGTGCTATTGAGTTCATGATAAGCATAGCGGTAGCCATGTGCCAAACTACCGAGAGGATAGCTTTCATGCCGACAGAAAGTTTACTTTCCAGGATGGGGATATGTATCTCTTGACCTCCTGCGAAGATGTGAACAAAGAGAGTGATCAGGGATAAAATGGCAGCTGAGAAGATTAATTTATTCATCTGATGTGAGCCTCCGGAAGTCATGCCATACGGATACGTATGGTTGCGCGGTGAATTGTATTAGTCAATACGCACTCGTATGGTTAAGGCATGGCAAAGAAAAACTCATTAACAAAAGATGACTGGATCAAAGCGAGCTTCCGGGCTTTATCAGCAGCAGGCCCTCAAGCAATCAAGGCAGAATCCTTAGCAAGGGCATTGCAGGTCAGCAAAGGTTCATTTTACTGGCATTTTGACAATGTTTTGTGTTTAAAGGAGGCCATGCTGCAACGCTGGGTACAGGTTGCGACCGAAGACATCATTTCAGCTGTTCGTGAGCATGCATCCGGTGCTAAAGAGCAGATCAGATTACTGATCCAGATTGCAACGAGCGATAGAAGTGAGCCTTATGGTGGCAAGCTTGCTGAAGCAGGTATTCGGGATTGGGCGAGGTATGATGAAAATGCTGCTGCCACATTAAAGGCTGTTGATAGCTCCCGGCTGAAATTTCTACAAACGTTATTTGAAGAGCATGGTGCTTCTTCTGCACGAGCTACTACGCATGCGAAACTATTATATGGCGCGCTGATCGGGCTTGAGCAGTTGTCTCATCGTGGTATGGCTGATCTTAACGTTGATCTGTCTGTCTTATTAGAGCTGTTATTGGCTGAATAGGGTGGTTGATGCGTTTGGAAGGCGAGAATCCGACCTTGCGAGCCCTGAGCTCTTCATACGTTGATACTACAGACACCATGTACTGAATTATCAATAGGTATCGACGAGCGGAACAATAAGGAGACGGGTCGTTCTTTTTGCGATTATGAATGCAGGAATGCCTTATTGCTGTACGGGACAAATAACCAAAAAATGGCGGACCCGAAGGCCCGCGCCTTTTTGTAGTCTATGCGCTACATCTATTATTTGTTGTCGAAGCGGTCAAGCTTCATCACATTGACCCACGCAGTAACAAAATCATGCACAAATTTCTCTTTTGAGTCATCAAATGCATAGACCTCTGCTATTGCACGCAGCTCGGAGTTTGAGCCGAAAACAAGATCTACAGAAGTAGCCGTCCATTTAAGCTTACCTGTCTTACGATCATGCCCCTCGTACACAGACTCAGATTTGGATGACTTCTTCCAGACAGTAGACATATCAAGTAAGTTTACGAAAAAATCATTATTCAACGTTCCGGGGTGTTTAGTGAAAACGCCATGTTTGGAGTTTCCAGTATTGGCATCCAGTACCCGCATGCCGCCGACCAGTACAGTCATCTCAGGAACGGTTAGATTTAACAGGCTAGCCTTATCCACAAGCATTTCTGGTGGCGATCTATAGTTGCCACTACCAAAGTAATTACGGAACCCATCTGCTCTTGGCTCAAGCAGGGTGAATGATTTCACATCAGTCTGTTCCTGAGTTGCATCTGTTCGACCCGGCCTGAACGGAACTTCCACCTGGTATCCGGCATCTTTGGATGCTTTTTCTATGGCAGTGGCACCACCCAGAACGATGAGGTCAGCTAGCGAAACCTTTGTTCCATCGCGCTGCGATCTGTTGAAGTCGTTTTGGATCTTCTCAAGGGAGTGTAGCACTTTCTTCAGTTCAGTCGGATTATTCACCGCCCATTTTACTTGAGGTTCAAGACTAATCCTTGCGCCATTGGCACCGCCTCTCATATCACTGCTACGGAAGCTGGCCGCTGAAGCCCACGCAGTTTTTACAAGTTCGGAGATGGTGAGTCCAGATTTAAGGATGCTTTTCTTAAGCTTTGTAATGTCACTGCTACTGATAAGCTTGTAGTCAGCGACAGGAATTGGATCCTGCCAAAGCATTTCTATACCCGGAACATCTGCACCGATATAACGTGCACTTGGTCCCATGTCGCGGTGAGTCAGCTTAAACCATGCTTTAGCAAATGCGTGTTCGAACGCTTCAGGATTGTTCAGAAAGCGTTTTGAAATCGCTCTGAAGTCCGGGTCAATTTTAAGAGCTAGATCAGTGGTGAACATGATAGGTGCATGGAACTTGCCTTCCACATGCGCATCAGGAACAATCTCAGAGGCACTCTTGTCTGTTGGTATCCACTGAATGGCACCGGCAGGGCTCCTGGTTTGTTTCCATTCAAAATTGAACAGGTTGTCCAGGTACATGGTAGTCCACTGAGCAGGAGAAGATGTCCATGCGCCTTCAAAACCACTGGTTACTGTATCTTCAGCATTACCTTTGCCGCAGTGGTTTTTCCAGCCAAACCCCTGTTCTTCAATAGCAGCGCCACCAGGTTCTACTCCAACGCATTTAGATGGTTTATGAGCACCATGCGCTTTCCCAAAGGTGTGTCCACCAGCGATGAGTGCAACGATCTCTTCATCATTCATAGCCATACGGCCAAAGGATTCACGAATGTCCCTAGCGGCCAGCAACGGATCAGGGTTTCCATTAGGGCCTTCTGGGTTTACGTAGATCAGGCCCATCTGAACTGCAGCAAGTGGGTTGTCTAATGTTCCGTCTTTGTTGCGGCGTTGATTATCAAGGAATTTGGTTTCAGGACCCCAATAAACCAGATCAGGCTCCCAGTCGTCTTCACGGCCACCGGCAAAACCAAGGGTATTGAATCCCATGTTCTCCATTGCCACGTTGCCAGCCAGAATCATCAGGTCAGCCCATGAAATGCTCTTGCCATATTGTTGTTTCACCGGCCAGAGGAGACGCCTTGCTTTATCAAGGTTTCCATTATCAGGCCAACTATTTAACGGATCAAATCGTTGCTGGCCTCCTCCGGCACCTCCACGTCCATCATAGGTACGGTATGTGCCAGCGCTGTGCCACGCCATACGAATGAAAAATGGCCCATAGTTACCATAATCTGCTGGCCACCACTGTTTGGGTGTCGTCAATACCTTTTCAATATCCTTTTTCAATGCTTTGAGGTCGAGTTTTTTAAACTCATCAGCATAAACGAATGATTCGCCATATGGGTTGGATGTCGTGTCGTGTGCACGAAGAGGGGACAGATTAAGTTGTTCCGGCCACCAGAAATGGTTGGGTTTAGCTTCACCATTGGCTAAAGCTGCTGTTGGGATATGGATAGCCAGAATCCCTGCCAGCGCCATAGTCGTGAATATGCTTCTTATATTCATTGTGATCTCCTTCTTGTCTTAATCAAAGCCAGTTGGCTTCCAATTTCACTTAACAATATGGCTAAGGCATCTTTTGCCGAAGCCGGAGAGAGTGCTTGCATGAACACCCTGTTGAACTAATTATATCAACAGAATACTGTTAGGTTAAATCGTTTGTTTCTATCTTATTGATAGGTTTTTCCTTCATTAGGGTTGGAGGGTAGATGAATATTAGAGATTTGAAGTACTTTCTGACTGTGGCTGAACTTGAACACTTTGGTAAGGCCGCCGAACGCTGTTGCGTCAGTCAGCCAACACTGAGTGGTCAAATAAAAAAACTGGAAGAGCATCTTGGAGTAGCACTCTTTGAGAGGACAAACCGACGTGTCATCTTGACTGAAATAGGCAAGCAGTTACTCCATTCAGCCAGACGAATTCTCCTTGAAGTAGATACGATCAATGACATTGCTGAATGCAGTCATGATCCACTCTCCGGAAAATTCCGTCTAGGGGCATTCCCGACACTTGCTACCTATGTTTTTTCTGATCTGGTAACAAAAGTGAAACAGTCGATGCCAGAGCTCAGGCTCATACTGATTGAAGAGAAGACAGAAGAGCTTATTGAAAAATTACGTCACGGTGAAATTGATGCCGCACTTTTGGCACTGCCTGTCGATGATGATTTTCTGGTTAGCCAGAAGTTGTTTGATGATAAGTTTTTTCTAGCTATACCTACTGATCACAAATTCTCTAATCTGGAACAGATTGATCAGAACATGTTAACAGGAGAAAAATTATTACTGCTTGAAGAGGGGCATTGTCTGCGAGATCAGGCGCTGGATATCTGTCAGCGGCATGGCATTAGCGAAGAGCAGGATTTTAAAGCAACCGGGCTGGAAACGCTGCGTCAAATGGTAAAGGCAGGTAGTGGTATCACTTTTATGCCCAACATAGCTATTCAGGAGGATGAACATGACATTCTATATATTCCTTTTATCCCTCCAGAACCTGTACGTACTATTGGAATGGTCTGGCGCAAAACAACGGTAAAGAAAGAAGTTATATCAAACTGTTGTAGCATTATTGCTGACTTTGGTCTTAGTCGAAGTTGATTTAGAGTGATGACTGATATTTAGCACTGCTAAGATACTACTTCTGACTGCCCGCTTAAGCGTAAGCAGGGATTTCCGAGGCAGAGAATAATCAGGGCAGGGGAGAAAGAAAAAAGGCGGACCCGAAGGCCCGCCTTTTTCGCGAAGTTGAACCTTCTTATTTGTAGAAGCCGATCATGCTTTCAAGAGATTTTGGAGTAATCTTGGAAGCGTTACCAGCAGAACCAAATGCTTCAAAACGTGCTTTACAGATGTCTTTCATAGCATCCTTGGCAGCTTTGTAGAATTTGCGTGGGTCGAAGTTTGATGGGTTTTCTTTCAGGTGACGGCGAACCGCACCGGTAGAAGCCATACGCAGGTCAGTATCGATGTTTACTTTACGAACGCCGGACTTGATGCCTTTAACGATCTCTTCAACAGGTACACCGTAAGTTTCGCCCATAGCGCCACCATATTCATTGATGATAGCCAGCCACTCCTGAGGAACAGAAGAAGAACCGTGCATAACCAGATGCGTGTTTGGCAGTGCTGCATGAATTTCTTCGATGCGGTCAATACGCAGAACTTCACCTGTAGGTGGCTTGGTGAATTTGTAAGCGCCGTGAGAAGTACCGATTGCGATAGCCAGTGCATCAACGTTGGTCTGATTAACGAAATCAACAGCTTCATCAACACCAGTCAGCAACATGTCCAGGTCCAGCTTGCCTTCAGCACCATGGCCGTCTTCTTCACCCATTTCGCCAGTTTCCAGTGAACCCAGGCAGCCGAGCTCGCCTTCGACAGAAACGCCACCGGCGTGAGCCATATCAACAACGTTTTTGGTGACGGCAACATTATATTCAAAAGAGGCTGGTGTTTTGCAATCAGCTTCCAGTGAACCATCCATCATGACTGAGGAGAAGCCCGACTGGATAGAGCGCAGACATACTGCAGGTTCAGAACCATGATCCTGATGCATTACTACAGGGATGTGCGGGTACTGCTCGATTGCTGCATCAATCATGTGACGCAGGAAAGGTTCGCCTGCATAGCCACGTGCGCCAGCAGAACCCTGCATGATTACAGGTGAGTTCACTTCGTCAGCAGCTTCCATGATAGCATGAACCTGCTCCATGTTGTTTACATTGAATGCTGGCATGCCGTAGTCGTTCTCAGCTGCGTGATCCAGAAGTTGTCGTAATGAAATAAGTGCCATTTTCTTCCTCCTAAAATTCAGTGGGGCAGGGCCCCGGGTTAATCGTTTATCAAACTTGTGGCTCTACGAGCCTGAATCTACTTAAGCTTACGAAAGATGATCGCCAACACGAATGATCTTCATCGCGTTAGTGCCGCCGGATTCACCCATAGGTGTACCGAAGGTCATAATAATCAAATCGTCATCTTCAACGATTCCATCTTCAAGCATCTTCTTCTTGATATCAATCGTTGCCTGCGGTGCATCACTGACGCCATAATCGCCAGGCATACGCAGCGGAATGACATTACGGAACAGTGTTACACGACCAAGTGTACTCTCGTTAGGTGTTACCGCATAGATAGGCACATCACCAAGATGACGTGACATATACAGTGTGGTGTTACCCGTTGCAGTCAAAGCAGCAATGGCTTTGATTGGCATGGAGTGAGCTGTGTCCATGGTCTGGCGTGCAATGCACTCATCAACTGACAGTGGTGGGAAGCGTGGGTCACGGGTTGAAGAGGAAGGAAGAACCTTCTGCTTCTCTGTCTCCATGCACGTACGATGCATAGCCAGTACAGCTTCCAATGGATATTTACCTGCTGCAGATTCACCGGAAAGCATCACTGCATCGGTGCCATCAAGAACAGCATTAGCACAATCATTTACTTCTGCACGGGTAGGGATTGGGTTTTCACACATCGATTCCATCATCTGTGTTGCCACAATGACCGGACAGTTGTATTTAGGTGCCATACGCAGCATTTTCTTCTGAATAGGTGGAACAGCAGCATCGCCGACTTCCACACCCAGATCACCACGGGCAACCATGACAGCATCAGATGCTTCCATGATAGATTTCAGATTCTCATCTTCAACAGCTTCTGCGCGTTCAACCTTGGCGACGAGACCGGCATTGCTGCCTTCTGCACGAACCAGAGAACGAGCATAATCCATGTCTGCACCGTGACGCGGGAAAGAGATAGCAACGTAGTCGATACCAATGGCACAGGCTGTTTTGATATCTTCCTTATCTTTGTCAGTAAGGGCAGCAGCAGAGAGTCCACCACCGGCACGGTTGATGCCTTTGTTATTAGAGAGGACACCACCGACTACTACCGTACAGTGAATTTCCTGACCTTTAACATCATCCACATCCATGACGATCAGGCCGTCATTAAGCAGCAGGCGAGCACCCGGCTCAACATCTCCGACCAGCTCCTTGTAGGTAAGGCCTACACGTTCATCATCACCATCATCCAGGCCAAGATCGCCATCAATGATATATTTCTGACCAACGTCAAGGATGGTCTTACCGGTTTTGTATTTACCGATACGGATTTTAGGACCCTGCATATCAGCCAGAATACCAACATAAACGCCATGTTCTGCTGCAGCTGCACGTACATTTTCTGCACGCATTCTGTGCTCTTCAGGGGAACCATGTGAGAAGTTAAGACGTACAACGTTCACACCTGCGCCGATGAGCTGGGATAGTACCTCAGGGGATTCAGAGGCGGGACCGATGGTTGCTACAATTTTGGTTCTACGGATTTGAGTAGTCACTTAGGCAGCTCGCTTTTCAAGCATAGCTACTGCTGGCAGTTCTTTGCCTTCAAGGAATTCAAGGAATGCGCCGCCACCTGTTGAGATGTAGGAGACTTTGTCAGCGATATTATACTTATCAACAGCAGCCAGTGTGTCACCGCCGCCTGCGATAGAGAATGCATCGGATTCAGCGATAGCCAATGAGATAGCTTTGGTGCCTTCGCCGAACTGATCAAATTCAAATACGCCTACAGGACCGTTCCATACGATAGTACCGGCGTTTTTAATAATTTCAGCCAGTTCTGCTGCAGAATCAGGGCCGATATCGAAAATCATGTCATCATCAAGACAAGCATCAGCAGCTTTCAGTGTTGCATCAGCAGTAGGGGAGAACTCTTTTGCACAAACGATGTCTGTTGGTACCGGGATGCTGCCACCATTGGACACTGCATTAGCGGTGAGGCGTTTGCAGGTATCAATCAGATCTGGTTCATACAGGGATTTGCCAACAGGGTGGCCAGCAGCTGCAATAAAGGTGTTGGCGATACCGCCACCCACAACAAGCTGATCTACTTTAGTCGAAAGGGATTCAAGTACAGTCAGTTTGGTAGACACTTTGGAGCCGCCAACAATAGCAACCATCGGGCGTGCAGGATTATCCAGTGCTTTACCGAGTGCTTCCAGTTCACCAGCCAGCAGAGGGCCTGCACAAGCTACAGGTGCATGAACGCCAGCGCCGTGGGTTGAGGCCTGTGCACGATGTGCAGTACCGAATGCGTCCATCACGTAGATGTCACAGAGCGCTGCATACTTTTTGGACAGCGTTTCATCATTTTTCTTTTCGCCAGCATTGAAACGTACATTTTCCAGCAGAACAACTTCGCCATCGGCAACATCGAAGCCACCATTCAGGTAATCCTGGATCAGACGAACCGGTTTACCCAGGAGGCCTGCGAGATGGTCAGCAACAGGCTGCAGTGAATTCTCTTCACTAAACTCGCCTTCAACAGGACGACCAACATGAGACATCAACATTACTTTTGCACCGGCATTCGCTGCATGTGTGATAGTAGGCATGGATGCGCGGATTCGGGCATCGGAAGTTACCTTACCATCTTTAATCGGCACATTCAGGTCTTCGCGGATTAATACGCGCTTGCCAGCCAAATCGAGGTCGGTCATTTTGATTACGGACATTCTCTACTCCTCCAGGATAAATAAATCACACCCTTGCCATGAGAGATGACAAGGCTATGACATCAGGTTGTTCAACAACGTTATAAACGTTTGTCGCTGCCTGCTTGTTTAGATAAAACAAACGGGCAGTGACAAACGTGGGAGCGTTCTTATAAAAGAGCCGCTCCCACGTTGTGTTACTTATGCTACGTGACGAACCAGGTTCATCATGTTGCAGGTATAGCCGTATTCGTTGTCATACCATGAAACGAGTTTGACGAATGTGCCGTCAAGGGCGATACCAGCGCCAGCATCAAAGATTGAAGAGTTCTTGCAACCACGGAAGTCAGTAGAAACAACTTTCTCATCGGTGTAACCGAGAGTAGCGCTCATTGATCCTTCAGAAGCTGCCTTCATTGCAGCGCAGATTTCTTCATAAGTTGCGTCTTTTTCAAGTTCACAAGTCAGATCAACAACAGAAACGTCTGAAGTTGGTACGCGGAACGCCATACCTGTCAGTTTACCGTTCAGTTCCGGAAGAACCACGCCTACCGCTTTAGCAGCGCCGGTAGAAGAAGGGATGATGTTTTCCAGGATGCCACGGCCACCGCGCCAGTCTTTCATGGAAGGACCATCAACAGTTTTCTGAGTAGCAGTTGCAGCATGAACAGTCGTCATCAGGCCACGTTTGATACCGAAGTTGTCATTGATAACCTTGGCCATTGGAGCCAGGCAGTTGGTGGTGCAGGAGGCAGCTGAAACGATGGCCTGACCAGCATACTCTTCATGGTTAACACCATAAACGAACATTGGAGTCTCGCTATCTTTGGCAGGAGCTGACTGCACAACTTTCTTCGCGCCAGCATCGATATGAGCCTGGCAAGATTCTGTAGTCAGGAAGAAACCAGTACAATCGATAACGATATCTGCACCAACTTCATCCCATTTCAGATCAGCAGGATTACGCTCTGCAGTCAGACGGATGGTTTTACCATTGACTACCAGGTTGTTGCCTTCAACAGCAACATCACCGTCAAAACGACCGTGAACCGAGTCAAATTTCAGCATGTACTCAAGGTAATCTGCGTCCAGAAGATCGTTGATACCTACAACTTCCATGTCGGTGAAGTCCTTTGCAATTGCGCGGAACACCATACGGCCGATACGGCCGAAACCATTAATACCAATTTTAATTGTCATATTATTTTCCTCTCCTCTCCGTATTTAATACTGTTAATCTAAATCAAAGTCGTTTTGGGCTTTCTGCCTTGCGATACGATATGATCGCAAGGCAGAAAGGATCCAATAAACGTTTTTAAGCTACTTCGTTCACTGCCGCGATTACTGCGTCAGTTGTAATGCCGAACATCTTGAACAGTTCGCCAGCAGGAGCTGACTCGCCGAAGGTGTCGATACCGATCACTTTGCCGTTCAGGCCAACGTATTTTGCCCAGAAACCTGTAACACCGGCTTCAACAGCAACACGTGCAGTCACAGATGATGGCAGTACAGATTCTTTATAGGCTGCATCCTGTGCATCAAATGCGTTGGTAGATGGCATGGATACAACACGAACCTTCTTGTCAGTCAGTGCAGCAGCAGCTTCCATAGCCAGAGACACTTCAGAGCCGGTTGCAATGATGATTGCATCAGGTGTGCCTGCACAGTCTTTCAGGATATAACCACCACGTTCAATCAGTTTGATCTGTTCAGCAGAACGATCCTGATGTGCCAGATTCTGACGAGAGAAGATCAGGGAAGTAGGACCGGTTACATTTTTGATTGCAACTTTCCATGATACAGCTGATTCAACTGCATCACATGGGCGCCATACGTCCATGTTAGGAATCATGCGCAGTGTTGCAGTCTGCTCAACAGGCTGATGCGTAGGGCCATCTTCACCAAGACCGATAGAGTCATGGGTGAATACTTCGATATGACGTACTTTCATCAGTGCTGCCATACGCAGTGCGTTACGAGCATACTCAGAGAACATCAGGAAGGTCGCGCCATAAGGTACGAAACCGCCATGCAGAGATACGCCGTTGATCATTGCAGCCATGCCGAATTCACGTACGCCGTAGTTTACATAGTTACCAGCCGGATCTTTAACAACCGGTTTTGCACCGGACCATAGTGTCAGGTTAGAGCCGGCAAGGTCAGCAGAACCACCCAGGAATTCAGGGGTGATCTTGGCCAGGGCTTCAATGGAATTCTGTGAAGCTTTACGTGATGCGATGGTTGCGCCTTCAGCAGCAACTTCAGCAATGAACGCATCAGCGCCAGCATCCCAGTCAGCAGAGAGTTCGTTGTTGATACGACGAGTGAATTCAGCCGCTTCAGCAGGGAACTCAGCAGTGTATGCAGCGAAACGGGTATCCCAGTCAGATTCAGCAGTAGCGCCTGCATCTTTGTTGTCCCAGCCTTCATAAACATCAGCAGGGATTTCAAACGGTGCAGCATCCCAACCCAGTTCTTTACGAACCAGTGCGATTTCATCATGGCCGAGTGCAGCGCCATGACAGTCATGTGTACCGGAGAGGTTCGGAGAACCGAAGCCGATAACTGTTTTACAGCAGATCATAGTTGGCTTGTCAGATTCTGCTTTGGCAGTTTCGATTGCCTGTCTGATTTCATCAGCATCATGGCCATCAACGCCACGAATTACCTGCCAGCCGTATGCTTCGAAACGACCCGGAGTATCATCAGAGAACCAGCCTTCAACATGACCATCAATAGAGATGCCATTGTCATCCCAGAACGCTACCAGTTTACCAAGACCCAGTGTGCCAGCCAGTGAACATGCTTCATGAGAGATGCCTTCCATCAGGCAACCATCGCCGAGGAATACATAGGTGTTGTGATCTACGATCTCGTGCCCCGGCTTGTTGAACTGTGCAGCCAGAGTCTTTTCAGCCAGTGCCATACCAACACCATTGGTGATACCCTGACCCAGTGGGCCGGTAGTGGTTTCAACGCCTGGTGCGTAACCATATTCCGGGTGACCCGGAGTACGAGAGTGCAGCTGACGGAACTGTTTCAGATCATCAATGCCCAGATCGTAACCTGTAAGATGCAGCAGAGAGTAGATCAGCATAGAGCCGTGACCATTAGACAGGATGAAACGGTCACGATCAGCCCATTTAGGGTTGGTCGGATTGTGCTTCATGAAGTCATTCCACAGGACTTCGGCGATATCCGCCATGCCCATTGGAGCGCCCGGATGTCCGGAATTTGCTTTCTGAACGCCATCCATTGCGAGTGCGCGAACGGCATTGGCCAAGTGTCTACGGCTGCTATTACTCATATGCTTTAAATCCTCTTATATAAGAAAAGTTTGTTAAATTTTTAGAGGCAGAACCATACATTTTTGTATGGCTCTGCCTAATCAATACTTGTTATTTTTTTTATAAGTCAAACTTATAATGTGTATTAAATATCTATATGGATAGTTATTTAAACGTGCAGTGTGGTCTGAACCCTGCGGATGTTGCCTACAGAGCCCGAGAGTACGACGGTATCGGTAACCATGTATTTGCCATCCACATCAGTGCCGGTTTTTACGTGATCAACATATTCACCGCTGGTCAGACCTGTTGCAATAAACATGCAGTCATCAGAAGTTACCAATTCATCGCGTGTAAGGTAACGCTCTGTATCGATGCCTTCTTTTTTGCACAGTTCAATTTCAAAGTCTTTCTGAGGAGCCATGCGGCCGAACATTTCAGCACCCATCGCACGTGCTGCACATGCAGTTACGATGCCTTCAGGTGTACCACCAATACCAAACAGCGCGTCAGAGCCCATGTTCAGTACGGCCTGAATAGCGCCATTGACATCACCATCGGTTGCCAGACGTACTTTAGCGCCACAGGCATAGATTTCTTTCAGTAGCTGCTGGTGACGAGGTTTATCCAGAACAAATACGGTGATTTCGGTAATGTCTTTTCCCAGTGCTTTAGCCAACTGGTTCAAGCGCACTTCAACAGAGGCTGTTGGATCAATCTTGCCGCGTGCCGCTTTTGGATAGACCTGTTTTTCCATGTAGAAACAAGCGCCAGGACGGTACATGCTACCAGCAGGTGCCGCAGCCAGTGTTACAATAGAACCGGATGCATCTTTTGCGAAGAGGTTCGTGCCCTCGATAGGGTCAACTGCGATATCAACACCGATACCGGAACCGGTACCTACAGGTTCGTCATCATAAAGGGCAGGAGCTTCATCTTTAGCGCCTTCACCAATAACGATGATACCTTTCATTTTTACCTGATTGATTCGCTCGCGCATGGCATCAACAGCCAGGCCATCGCCTTCATCTTTTTGGCCGGAACCGACAAACGGTGCGCATGCACGGGCCGCAGCCTCACATACTTCCACCAGGTCAATCTTTAGATCGCAAACGCTATTCATGCGTGTTTCCCCCTCCGAATTTACTACCTTACCAAGAAATTTCGCAGCCGCACTCTAGTCGATTTGTCTAGAAAATGCGACCCTGATCAAAAAAAACAAAAAAACTTTTATTTTTGAGATAGTTCAGCTCTTTAGTTTACGTTTTAGTGTTTCGTGAACAGGGCTGCTGCAGGCAGCCAGAACCGGTGAACTAAGGGCCGTGGCCGGAAAGAAGTGGGAGCCTGCAAAGTCACCTGCACAACAACCTGCTTCTGTCGCAATCAGGCTGCCTGCAGCAAAGTCCCAGATCTTCTCACCACCGTGAATAATGAACTGCCCACGACCGGCGGCCAGCCATGCCCATTCCAGTGCGCAGCTGCCAATATTGCGCTGGCTGCGATAGAGTTTATTACAGGCCAACTCAATAGTGGTTTGGCGATCCAGACGTTTGAAGTCGATATAACCAACTGCATTGGCGATTTCAGTCTCACTCGATGAATGAATGACTTCCCCGTTAAGCCTTGCACCATCATTGCGGATGGCAGTGAAGGTTTCGTTGCGTACCGGGTCGTGAATACATGCCAGTTCAACAGAGCCGTTTTTTATCAATGCCAGTGAGAGTGCGAAACCTGGGAGTGAGGTGGCAAAATTGGTGGTGCCATCAAGCGGGTCCAGGCACCAGTAACTGTCACTGTTGTTGCTCAGACACTCCAGTTGTTCCTCATCTGTCATCTCCTCGCCAAGAAAGGCAATGCTACTATCCAGCTCTTGCAATTTTTGTTGGATATAGTGCTGGCAGGAGAGATCCGTCTCTGTAACGATTGAACCATCCACTTTTGTGGTGGTTTGCACATTTGATTTGTAAGCAGGCAAGATAATGGAGTTACCCGCCTGAATCAGAATTTCAGCCAGATTCTCTACTGTGATGTTGCTTCTGTTACCCATCATCTACCTCCGAAGAAAAGTGGGATGTTAAATCGGGTGGGTGAAAAGTGCATCTGCCGGTTTTTTATATGCAGGCCCGTAGCGTGAAAGCTGTGGCTTTGCTATGATAGGCGAAGACTTCAACAGGGGGCTATCAAGATGGCTTTGAAAGGAAAAATGGTGATTGGACAGTCCGGCGGTCCTACTGCTGTGATTAATCAGTCGTTGGTTGGTGCGGTACTAGCTGCACGCGGACAGGAAAATATCACAGGTATTCTGGGTGCGCATCACGGCATTGCCGGTATCATGAAAGAGGATTTCATCGATTTGACCACACAGAGTGTGGAGGACCTGGAGATATTGGCCGCAACACCTGCGGCTGGACTGGGTTCGGTGCGTCTGAAACCGGGCAAGGCGGAGTGTGAGCGCGTCTTTGAAGTCTTCAAAAAAAATGATGTGCGTTATTTCTTTTATATCGGCGGTAATGACTCGGCTGAAACTGCCCATATCATTGCTGAGATGGCAAAAGAAGCGAGCTACGATTTCTGTACCATCCATATTCCTAAAACGATCGATAACGATCTGCGCGTGACGGATCACTGTCCCGGTTATGCGTCTGCTGCCCGTTTTGTGGCGCTGGCCTTTATGGGTGATGATCGTGATAACGCGGCCCTTTCGGGTATCAAGATCAACGTGGTGATGGGCCGTGATGCCGGCTTCCTTACAGCTGCTGCCGCACTTGCCCGTCAGGATGACGGTGACGGGCCTCATCTGATCTATGTGCCTGAACGTACGTTTGACGTGGCGCAGTTCCAGACTGATGTGAAGACTACGGTTGAAAAATATGGTCGCTGTGTTGTGGCGGTTTCCGAAGGTATTACCAATGCCGATGGTGAACCTGTGATGACTACAGGCGAACGTGATTCGCATGGTAACCTGCAGCTATCCGGCTCCGGTGCTCTGGGTGATTTCCTCTCATCCAAGGTGAAAGAGGCTTATGCAGGCGAAATAGTGCGTGTGCGTGCCGATACCTTTGGCTATTTGCAGCGCAGTTTCCCTGGTGTCGTTTCTGAAGTGGATGCAAAAGAGGCACGTATGGTGGGTAAACATGCAGTAGAGCATGCGGTGGCAACTGCGGAGCCCGGTTCTGTTGCGATCCGCAGACTCTCCAGTGTCCCGTACGCCAGTGAGTGTTTTATCACACCGCTATCAACTGTGGCACGTGAAGCGACCGAATTGAAAGATGCATACATCAATGCGGCCGGTAATGACGTAACTCAGGCCTGGATCGACTATGTATCACCGCTGGTGGGTGAACTGCCGAAGATGGGTAAATTGTTCTGATTTCTGAACAGACTAAACAGGAAAGGGCTGCCGTTTGGCGGCCCTTTTTTTGTTACATCAGAAAATCAGAAGACTGTCCTTGAATATCTTTAGTTCGAGCCTTGCTTGTGTTGCATCAACCGATTGATTTGAAGGATAAAAGCGAATATTTAGAACTTCTCCTTAGATATGAAAATGTCGGCCCGTTTCTAATTACTCAGTGATTTTTCACAGAAATACTTTTTCTGCTAAGCTAGCTGTACAAGCAAATTCAGGTGATAGCTATGAATGAACAAAAGAAAAAAATGTTCTTTATAAGAATTGCATATTGGCTGGGAATTGCTGCAGACGCACTTTGGGCTGTTGGATTATTGTCTCCTCAACTGTTTGGCATACTAACCGGAAATCCTGATTTTAACCCCGATTTACAACTTAGGATGATGATGGGTGTGGCTGGAACTCTGATGACAGGCTGGACGTTCCTTCTCCTTTGGGCCGTCAGAAAACCAATTGAGAGAAGGTTTGTTATTCTTTTGACTGCATTTCCGGTCGTGTTTGGATTATTTGTTGTGGCGCTAATTGGGGTTCTGGAGGGGAACAGCTTCGGGATTTGGGTTCTCATTAAAACTTCAGTGCTATTTATCGCTATGATTTACAGCTACATCCTTGCAGGGCAAGTCGGCCACGGAAAATAAATAAAGTTCAACATCCAGTTTTAGCTGGAACAAATACTATGCGTGGTGTCCTTTGTAGCAGCAACAAAAAGAGATTAAGCACCTCTATGCAGTTGTTGCGAGGCCCGGAAGGTTTCAGAGGCGATTCAGTGGTGATGAAAACAGTTCAATTATATTCATTCCATCCCTAAAAATTATCCTTACATCAAAAGAGAACAGTCAGGTTGCAACGAACTAACCGCGCCCTGCAGTCCCAATATAACTTCTCAAGCGATCAAGCCAGTCATCTAGACTTTGCTTATCAAGAAAGAAATCAAAGCGTCCCAAATTGCGCTGCAGGTTCATTAAATCAATAAGAAAAACATAGACGGCATTTGTTGCAGACACATCGGCTACTAGCGCAGCATTCTGAGCATCCAGCAAATCGAGTATTGAAAGTGCTCCTCGAGTGTAGGCATTTGTGACCAGGTTGAGGTTCTTGTGAGCTGCAACAGCAGCTTCCTGCGAAAGTTGAATGGATGGATAAGATGCCTTGATTTGGTGAAGAGAGGCTCTGACACGTTGTTCAATACGTTCTGCTGTGGCATTACGCTCTATTTGGGTTCTCTCAAGAGCCAGCTGAGAACCGGATACACTGGCATGCCGTGCTCCTCCTTCGAATAATGGAAGCGTAACATTAATTCCAACGGCCCAATCCGTATTACCCTTGGCAGACAGATTAGCATGCCGGTTTTCAGTTATGACATTGGATACCCCACCTTGCAGCGTAACCGTAGGCGACCAGTAAGCACGTTGATTTGTCCTGAGTTCCAGTTTATTCGCTGTTACCAAGGCTTCCAGACTTGCCATTTCAGGCGAACCATCCAGCGCCTCTTTCACCATAAAGTCGCCCATTAACTCATAAGCACGATGATTGTTTATAAAATCGAAGAGTTCCTGGCGACTTACCAGCAGGCTAGGATCATCAAGCGAAGCGGATGTCGTGATAAATGACTCTTTGAATGGACGATGTAACAAACGACTAAGGGAATCGTGGGCTTGTTGATACCGCGACTGTGCCCCCAGTAATGCTTGCTTTGAAGTGGACAACTCACTTTCCCAGCGATACACCTCGGCATGTTTGCCAGCCCCCAAGCGTTGTCGGTCTTGTGCCAGCCTTAAATTGCTACGAGTAAGGTTGGCATTCTCTCGTCGAATGTGTACCAGGGTTTGTGCTTTAAGCAGATTGAGATAAGACAAGGTTGCACTCTGGATAATATCTAGTTCCAATTGCCGATAAATAGCTTTCCGATTATTCTGTAGAAAACGCTGGATGTTAACATTGGAACTTACTTCATCAGCATAAATCAGTTGGCTTAAAATAAGTGCTGCCGTAGTAGACTGTTGAGCAGCTGCACCGCTTGTTACTGCAAGGCTATTACCATTAAGCTGACTGTAATCAACACTGGCTTTTAGTTGTGGTAACAGTTTGGCGCGGGCTTTATCGACCTCCGTTTTCCCGCCTGCAAGCCCGAGTGCCATTGCACGCAAATCAAGATTAGCTCTGACTGCTTCATGGGCAACTATTGATAAAGAGAGTGGAGGGCCTGTCGGTGTCGGTTCTTCATTAAGCAGAATGGCCTGACGCAGGATATCGTAATGAGGGTATAGGTCGATGGCACGTGCCGTTTCCATGTTCAGTGTTAAACGGCGCTGTCCTTTAAATATAACAGCTTGCTTTTCGGCAGACTCTCCTTTCAGAACAGCATGCATATTTAATGCGTTGCGGCGTGCCAGCCGCTGCCAGTCGGAGGCAGGTGCCTCCGACATCAATACGCCTTGTTCAACCAGATGTGAGCCAATCAGGCTGAAGCTGGGCAACTGTTTTTTTATCAATGCTTTAATCAGGTGGTTCATTGCGACCGAATCAAGTCGTGGCAGGCTGGTTATTACCACTGCATCAATATCTTCAGGCAATTTACTGGCCAAATCTTCGTTTTGCATCGTTTGCATCACGAAATGCAGTTCGACACCACCTGATGCAGCAACATCGCGGGCGCGTTGAATAAGACCCGGTAGTGCATCATAAATGCTTGCGTCGATGAGAACGGCCAGCTTGCGGAACTTAACAACACTTTGGAATACTTTTAAGTCTCGCTCGAAATTGGCTTTTCCAGCCAGGAAGTTAAGATTTCTGATGCTGCTGGCATTCCCTTTGATATTCACGCCTAGCAGATTTGCATCCCACACGAACGGTGCAAAAGTAGGTTTACGTAATGGTCTGGCAAGGATGGCGACAGCACTTGAAACATACCCCAGGGTCATCACCATGTGTACTTCGGGGTCATCTTGAAGTTGTTTGAAGGCTGCCTCGATATGTTTTGCCGACCACTTTCCATCAAGCTGTTTTGCTGCCGGGAAACGCAGCTCGAATTCACCTTTGGTTAACGTCTTTAATTCATTCTTGAACTGTTCCGGCGTCCAGCCACCCTGTTCCGTCTGACCATCGATGACGATACCGACATTGACAATTGTTGCCGCGTGAGCGGTCAATAGCGGTACGCAGATGAATAGAAACAACATGTATACAAGATATTTTTTCTTCATGATTCTTTTCTCCGTATTCCAGATACTGACCACAACAACGGTTTAAATTTTTTTATCCCTGCGTCAACGTCACTGTCTTGCGAAAACGCAGCAATGCGGCAACAAAAAACACCGCACCAATAAAGGCCGTAGCAAGTAAATTAGGCCAGATCACATCCACACCGGCGTCACGAAACAGGATGGCCTGAGCCATGCTGACAAAATGGGTGGAAGGTACAAACTGCATCATGAGCTGTAGCCACTCGGGCATACTCTCCAGCGAGGTCAAGGCACCAGACAACAACATCATTATTACAAACACAATCATCGCCAGCAGACCGAACTGGGGCATGGAGCGGGCCAACGTCGCCAGGTAGATTCCCAACGAGGTTACCGAGAAAAGATAAATGACCGCGACTGATAAATAGAGAGGGATGGAACCGATGATGGTGACGCCCAAAACACCTTGCACCACAAAATAGTGTGACAGACCGGCGGCAATGACGACCACCAGGCCATTGGCCCACACCTTGGCCAGCATGATCTCAATCGGCCGCAATGGCATCACCAGCAGATGTTCGATGGTGCCGTGTTCACGCTCGCGGATCAGGGCCGCGCCGGTGAGCAGGATGGCCATCATGGTGATATTGTTGGTGATCGACATCGCACCCTGAAAGCCCTTGGGCTCCATGTTGGGGTTGAACTTGGCGCGAATAACAATGTTGACGGCTGCTGCCATTTGATCGGCCGCTCGATCATCATTTAGAAATGTGGCGAGTTCCTGCGAAATTATATGCTGAATATAAGCGGCACCGGTACTAGCCATACCCATGGCCGTAGCATCCACATTGAGCTGGATCACCGTCGGCCGTCCGGCCATCAGATCCGCCTGGAATCCCGGTGGAATATCAATAACAAAGGTGTAAAGTGCGGCCTCCATGCTGGCATCGATCTCATCAATCGATATCGCCACCGGTGGCTGGAAGTAGGGCTGCATCAAGGCATCACCGATGCGGCGTGACAGTTGGGAGTGGTCTTCATCGGCAATGGCAACCGAGGCATTGACCACGCCGGTAGTGGCATTGTCTGCCTCTCCGAGGACGTTGAAGCTGAACATAAACACGATCAGGATCAGCATCACGGGGTCATAACGCAGGCTGAATAGCTCTTTTATGCCTAGCTGAAAGATGTTGGCATAGAAACGTTTCATGGTTAGCGCTCCTGTGTATTCAGCAAGATCAGCCCCAACACCAGATAGACGAGAATCAACAAGGCGATCATAAAGAAGTTGAACATCAACGCCTCAAACCCGAGCGACTTGGTGAAGGCGCCCAAACTGATCTGCTGGAAATAACCACCGGGGAATATCTGGGCGAACACCTGAGAGCCGGGTGTAAGCGAGGCCACCGGTGCGAAAAAACCTGAAAAGGTGGTTGCTGGCATGGTAGTGGCAATGGCGGTGCCGAAAATCGCTGCGATTTGGGTCTTCATGAACGATGACATCAGCAGGCCCAGACCGGTGGTGGCGATGACATAGAGCAGGCCGCCCACTAGCAAGGCAGCGGCACTGCCTTTGATGGGCACCTGAAACAGAAATACGGCCAACAACACCAGGCTGGCAAAGTTAATCAACGCGATAAGGACATAAGGAAGCTGTTTGCCCAATAGAAACTCCAACCCACTTACCGGGGTGGCGTAAAGGTTGGTAATCGTGCCCATCTCCTTTTCCCGCACCACCCCGGCGGCCGTCATCATGGCGGGGATCCAGACCAACAGCATCATGATAGTGCCAGGCACGATGGCGTAAACACTCTTGAAGTCCTGGTTGTAGCGGTAACGGGTTTCGATGCTGAGCGGCGGCAGCTGATATTGGCCAGGCTCGTTATGCATCCGCTGTTCGAGATAGGAGTGGTGCACGCCAAGAATGTAACCGCGTGCGGTTTCGGCACCAAAAGGGACGGTACCGTCGAGCCAGATAGCCACCTCCGGTTGACGGCCGCGCTTCAGATCCTTGCCGAATTCCGGCGGTATTTCAATGGCAAAGGTCACCGCCGCATTGCGCAGGCGGCTCTCCAGGTCGCTGTAACTGTACAGTGGCGAGCGCTGTTCGAAATAGCGCGAACCGGCAAAGTTTTCCAGGTAACTACGGCTTTCCGCGCTCTGGTCACGGTCGAGCACCGCATAGGAGATATCTTCCACATCAAAGGTGATGCCGTAGCCAAAGACGATCATTAATATGATGGGGCCCAGCAGGGCGAAGGCGATGCGAATTGGGTCGCGGGTTATCTCCAAGCTCTCGCGGCGGGCGTAGGCCCAGCCACGGCGAGGGTCTAAGGGGGCACTGCGTGGTCTGTGTTGAGATTGGGTCTGGGCGCGGTCAGCTTGAGTAGGAAGTTCAGGCTGCACGTCTGTTTCAACAGGTACTTCACCAGCGGCCTCCTCTAAATAAGCGATAAAGGCCTCTTCGAGACCTTCCGCCCCACGTGCCTGTATCAATTTCTCTGGCGTATCCTGGGCCAGCACCCGACCGGCATGCATGAGCGAGATGCGGTCACAGCGCTCGGCCTCGTTCATGAAGTGGGTAGAGATGAATATGGTGACACCATCGTTGCGGGAGAGCTGGGCCAGCAGTTGCCAGAACTGATCACGGGCGACGGGATCGACCCCTGAGGTGGGCTCGTCGAGAATCAGCATCTCCGGACCGTGGATCACCGCCACTGCCAACGACAGCCTTTGGCGCACACCCAAGGGCAGTTTTTCCGCCAGCTCATCAATCATCTCCCCAAGTCCAAAACGCTCCACCATCTCTGCTACCCGTGGCTCAATGTTCGCTCTGGGGAGCTGAAAGATACGAGCGTGCAGTATCAGGTTCTGACGTACAGTCAGTTCACTGTAGAGCGAGAAGGCCTGAGACATATAACCAATCCGTTTGCGCAGGTCGATATCCTTAGCATCTGCAGGCTGGCCGAACAACCAGGCCTTTCCAGCGGAGCTCGGCAATAACCCGGTGAGCATCTTCATGGTGGTGGTTTTGCCACAACCATTAGAGCCGAGAAAACCGAAAATCTCTCCGCGCTCGATACGAAAGCTGACGCGGTCAACGGCCACGAATTCACCAAAACGGCGAGTGAGTCCGTCGGCCTCAATGGCCATTTCTGTTTTATGAGTCTGGCGAGGCGGGATGGTCAGGGTCTGATCACTGCGTTTTTCGGTTGGCAACAGTGCGATAAAGGCTGTTTCCAGATTGTGGCTGCCGGTGCGGGATTTCAATTCTTCAGGATTACCAGTGGCCAGTACCTTGCCCCCGTCCATCGCCACCAGCCAGTCGAAACGTTCGGCTTCGTCCATATAGGCGGTGGCCACAATCACGCTCATGCCTTCCCTGCGGCCACGGATGTGCTCGATCAGCTCCCAAAACTGCCGCCGTGATAGTGGATCAACCCCGGTGGTGGGTTCGTCCAGAATCAGCAAGTCGGGATCGTGAATCAGGGCACAGCACAGCCCTAATTTTTGTTTCATACCACCGGAGAGCTTACCGGCGGGACGATCAGCAAAGGGCGCCAGGCCGGTGGCTTCGAGTAATTCGTGGATACGCCAGGCCCTTTGTTCTTTATTGTGTCCAAACAGGCGACCGAAGAAATCTACGTTTTCGAACACCGACAAGGTCATGTAGAGATTGCGTCCCAAGCCCTGGGGCATGTAGGCGATGCGTGGACAGATGGCACTGCGATGTTTTTTATCACGCATATTTCCATCGAGTACTTCGACCATGCCCTCCTGAATTGTGCGCACACCGGCGACAAGGGCAAGCAAGCTGGATTTACCTACGCCATCCGGGCCAATCAAACCCACGATAATACCAGCGGGTATTTCCAGATCAATCTGGTCGATGGCTATGGTTTTGCGATAGCGATGGGAAAGCTTTCTGACCTGTGCAACCGTTCGCTGAGTCATGGTGTTGGGACTTGTGGTAAATGTTCGGGCCATTGGGCATTTGAATCGATACGAACGTATGCTTCCCCTGGGACACCGGTCTTGGTTAACTCAACATACTGCTTCAAGAAATCTGGTTGGATCTTGACCTTGACTCGAAACATAAGTTTTTCGCGTTCGGAGCGGGTTTCCACTTCCTTGGGAGTAAACTGCGCTCTGGGCGCAACAAAGGTGACACTAGCCGGAATTGCCATATCGGGTATGCCATCGAGCACAATTCGGGTCTCCGCACCGATGGAAAGTCTGGCGGCATGTTGTGTAGGGAGAAATATTGTCATATAGACATCAACAGGATCAAGTACCGTCAGTACCTTGCCTCCTGCAGGTATAACCTCACCAGGTTCGGCTAACCGGTATAAAACACGGCCAGCGATGGGGCACTTGAGGATACTGTCTTCTATTTGGACTTGAAGCAGCTCAGAATTCGCAATGGCAGCTTCAATGGCCGCTTCTGTATTGGAACGCTGGGCATGAGCCACGGCCAATATTGCCTTGGCTATTTGTACAGCCGTATCATCGCGCTGCAGTTGTTCAAGTGCAATATTGTCATGTTCATAAAGGCTTCTGGAGCGTTCCAGGTCTTTTTGTGCAAGAGAAAGTTCACTCTTGCGCTGTGCAATTACAGCGATTGCAGAGTTTCTTTGCTGTCTGGCTCGTAGCACTTCGGCTTTGGCTCGGCGGAGCTGGGCATCCAGCTCTTTAGTGTCTATCTGTGCAAGTGGCTGATTAAGCTTAACACTATCGCCTTCTTGAACCAATACTGCCGCAAGACGGCCACCAAACTTCGTTGTGATATCAACTTCAACGGCTTCAATGCGCCCGTTACCGGATGCAATGCCTGATGGCAGCTCAGGGCTTTGAAAAGATGTTAATAAAAAACCTACAGTAGCCGTTGCCATGACCAAAATAATACCGGTATTTTTCCACTGCATGATGAAGTTATGAACCATTGTCCACTCCATTCTGGTTTTGTTGTGTCCTGGCAATAATATTCAGATACTCAGCGTTTAAGTATAAGCCCTTTAACCTGCCTCTTATTGATGATCTAGTTATGATTCTAGCAGAAGATAGCACGGTCTGTATTTTCGAGGGCTATTGCAGACAAAGAGCTTCATTCATCACCTAAGTCCACACCGCCGAAAGCAGTGATTTAAGAAAGGGAAGCAAAGCAGTGACAGGTCAGAGTTGCTTATGGCATGTCGAAAGGGTAACCCGGGATCTCGAAAGGCTCCTCGATATCAATCAGTTCAGGATCCATGAATTCGTGGGCGTAGGGGAGATAAACCTTTTTGTGGATGAAGAGATCGAAGAGATCGGGATCGATATGGTTGCGCAGCTTCATCTTGCCGAGAATGGCCAAAGATTCCGAGAGCTTTTTAGCTTCTTTATAAGGTCTGTCTTTTGCTGTAAGTGCCTCAAAGACATCGGCGATGGCCATAACTCTGGCCGGTATACTCATCTCTTCGCGAGTTAGCCCCAAGGGATAGCCTTTACCATCCATACGCTCGTGATGGCCGCCCGCATATTCGGGGACGTTCTCCATATCTTTCGGGAATTTCATCGACTTGAGCATTTTATTGGTGACGACGATATGGTCGTTGATTATCTGCCGTTCTTCGGAATTCAGGGTGCCGTAATGAATCAGAAGGTTGGTGAGTTCGTCCTCGGAGAAGAACGGGACGAGTTCACCCTCACTGTTGCGCCATGTACGAGTAGCGATACTTTTCACGCGCTCTTTAATTTCAGGAGCCATGGATTCTACGCCTTTATTGCAGTGGCGGATGAAATCGCGTTCTGCATCAAGTGTTTCAAGCTCCTGATGATACCTGCGTACAATATCTTCTGATTCAAGGTTATCCATGCCCACTTCGAGTAGCTGTTTGAGCATGGCAATTTCAGCATCGCGCTTGAGCAGTTCGAAGCGAGTGTCGATCAAATCAATTCGGTCGTAGATCGTTTCCAGCTTTGTCGATTTATCAACGACATGAACCGGCGTCACCAGTTTGCCGCAATCATGTAACCAGGAGGCTACTTCAAGGCTATAACGCTCCTTTTCAGTAAGAGTAAAATCTTTCAATTTTCCGTTGGCCTGGTTGGCAGCATCGGCAAGTGCCAGTGTTAAAACCGGAACGCGTCTGCAGTGGCCTCCAGTGTAAGGTGACTTTTCATCAATGCCGGTTGCAATCGTTTTGATAAAAGAGTCAAACAGTGTTTTCAGATCATCAAGCAGCCGCTTGTTGGTTAGGGCAATAGCAGCCTGAGATGCAAGTGATTGCACCAGATGCACGTCATCAGCATCAAAGGTGATGGGTTCGCCTTTATTCTTTTCCTGCTTGTTGATAAGTTGTATGACACCTATGGTTTTACCATCATGGTTAGTGATCGGCACTGCCAGCATGGATTTGGTGCGGTAGTTCATGCGCTCATCGAACAGTCGCGGGCCGCTGAAGTCGAATGTTGTGTCTCTTTCCAGATACACATCTGGAAGATTGACTGTTTCATTCTTCAGTGCGGAATAGGTAACGACACGTTCACTGTTGGGACGCCCGTCACGATGATAGAGGCCTATCGGTTTAAATTGTACCTGACGCTGGCTGGTGCCACCCATAGCGATGCCAAGTGAGCTGGTACGTACAATCTCGAAACAGAGTTTGTTGTCCTCATTCACGGTGTAGAGTGTGCCGCCATCTGCACGGGTAATGGCTTTGGCACCAACGAGTATCATTTCCAGGAGGCGTGGCATATCTTTTTCGGATGAGAGCGCAATGCCTATGGCATTGAGCTTTTCAATACGTTGTATCAGATCCTGGTCATGTGTCAGTCCCTGCGGGACTTGATATGCAGCGGTGCTTAAGTGTGGAATCGTCCTGTCTCCTCGTTGGATAAGCTAATCTGTTTATCGGTGAGATAATAGCGAACTAAAGTTTATAACTCAGGCCGCTGTAGAATGCCACACTTCCAGCTCTAAAGTGAATGATAATAATCTCTATCGCTCCGTTATTTGCTATTCACTCAATATCGTTCAGGCGAGAGAATAAAAAATTACGCAGCTGACACATATACTGAGAAAAAATTATCAGAAGTCTGTGATGTAGATTACAAGTCTCGGTTTATAGTTGAAGCCTGCAGATCAAAAATGGTGATGTGAAAGCGGGGGCTTCTATGCAGCTTGCGGGCAGTCATGGTATATTGAAAGGGTAACCCGGAATCTCGCTTGGTTCCTTGATATCAATCAGTTCAGGGGCCATGAACTGCTGAGCGTAGGGAAGATAGACCTTCTCATGAATGAAGATATCGAAGAGGTCAGGATCGATATGGTGTCGCATCTTCATTTTTCCGAGTATGGCAAGGGATTCTGACAGTGTGTTTGCCTCTTTGTAGGGGCGATCACGGGCCGTCAGTGCTTCGAAAATATCGGCAATAGCCATCACCCGTGCAGGAATGCTCATCTCTTCGCGAGTAAGGCCTAATGGATATCCCTTGCCATCCATGCGTTCGTGGTGGCCACCTGCGTATTCAGGGACTGATGCCATCTCCTTGGGGAACTGCATCGATGCGAGCATTTTGTTGGTGATGACGATGTGGTCGTTAATAATTGTTCTTTCCTGCTCGTTGAGGGTACCAAAAGGGATGAGTAAATTATTCAGTTCATCTTCGGAGAATAAGGGAACAAGCTCACCATCGCAGTTGTGCCACCGGCGGGCAGCTATTTTAATGATTCCTTCCTTGAGCTCAGGGGCCATGGATTCCACACCTCTGTTGCACTCGCGGATGAAGTCGCGATCTGCATGAAGCTGTGCGATCTCCCTGTCGTACTCGGCTTCGATGTGATTTACCCGTTCCTCATCGTATGCAGCCTTCATTTGGGATTCCAGTTTGTAGATTTTGGCATCGCGTTTTAATACCTCAAAGCGGGTATCGATCAGATTGATACGATCATAAATTGTTTCAAGTTTGGTTGCCTTATCCACGATATGAACAGGTGTTGCCAGCTTGCCGCAGTCGTGTAGCCAGGATGCGACTTCCAGGTTGTAATGCTCCTGCTCTGTCAGGGTGAACTCTTTCAGGCGGGATAGATCACGACTGGCAGCCTCAGCCAGGGCCAGTGTTAATTCAGGCACGCGCCTGCAGTGGCGGCCGGTGTGGGCTGATTTCTCATCAATGACAGTTGCAATAATTTTGATAAAGGAATCAAACAGTGTTTTCAGATCATCAATCAACTGTTTGTTGGTCAGAGCAATAGCAGCCTGAGATGCCAGTGATTGTACCAGATGTATGTCATCATCATCAAAGGGGATGAATGCACCACTGCTCTGATCCTGTTTGTTAATCAGCTGAATCACCCCGAGGGTTTTACCGTGGTGGTTAATCATCGGTACAGCAAGCATGGAACGGGTTTGGTATTCCATTTTTCTGTCAAACAGGCGAGGTCCGGTGAAATCGAAATCGGTACCGTTATCCAGATATACATCCGGCAGGTTGATTGTTTGATTGTCCAGGGCTGAACAGGTGACTACCAGTCGTTTGTTCGGGCTGCCATCACCGCGGTAGAGAAAGATCGGTTGAAACTTGACAGGGATGTTGCTTGTGCCTCCCATATAGATATTGAGAGAAGTGGTTTGTACAATTTCGAAATTGAGCTGTTGCTTATCATTGATGGTATAGAGAGTACCACCGTCAGCACGGGTGATCTGCTTGGCCCCGACAAGTATCCTTTCCAGAAGATGAGGGATATCCTTTTCAGAAGAGAGCGCTATACCGATGGTATTGAGTTTGCCAATACGCTGCATCAGATCATGGTTATGAACCGTCTGGACTCGGGTCTCTTGCTCTTCTGAGCTTATGTGTGCAATAAGCTTGATCTCCTTTGGAAAAATAGCTGTCATGGTTGCTAAGATAACCTTGGAATACATTTATTGCGACCACGGCTGTTGCATAAAATCACAGTCTGTATGTGCCAGAATCTAGGATCGAGTTATCGCCCTCTATAGTTTTTCTTCAGTAGGTCAGAATTTAAGCGATAGATATAGTGTTTAGAGTAGCAGGAATCGTGTTGCCACTTTGAGAGTGGATCTGCATCGGAGGTGAAGATGGCTACAATAATTCCAAGTATGACACCTCAGCAGGCGATGTTGCTACCGCAAAAGGGCGAGCAGGCGCAAAAAACTACTGCGGCATCCGTACCTTTTCAGGCTGCTGATCAAACAGGTTTCAGTGTTAAGAACAATCCGCCGGAATTGATACTTCAGGCGGCAATGGAGAAGATCAATGAGATGTTTGCTCCACATCTTGGTGACGGGGCTGTCGAGTCTGCAGTGGCGTCGGGCCAGGATATGAGCCCTGAGGCCACTGCTGAGCGTATTCTAAGTTTTGCTACTCGCATTATTGGCAGAGCAGAAGCAGATCAGGCTGATTTGTCACCGGATGAACAGAGCTCCAGAGAGCAGTTATTCAATAATATTCAGACAGGTGTGGAAAGGGGCTTTGAACAGGCTCGTGGTATTCTTGAAGGCTTGCAGGCACTTAACGGAGAAACAAAGGAAACCGTTGATGCAACCTATGCTCATGTGCAGTCAGGGCTGAGTGAACTGGCCCAATTGTTGGATCTTGATCTGCCAGAACAGTCTGTAGTCTGAATATTTTTTGGCTCCTGGACAGAACTTTACATTAGTAATTGTCTCTGATCAGCCTGAACAACGCAGATCTGCCGGATTTGAACCTCATAGAGCTTGATCGCTGGGTTGATCTTGTCAGCGGTAAGGCAAGAGGATCTGAATCAGAGTATGTTTCTGGCCCCTTGCCAGACGCTGTGGTTGATTAATGCCTTACCGAAACAAGCCTATCGCGCAGCGGTAGGATCGCTGCTTACTCCCTAAATGACCTTGAGAAGTCGATCGTCCCTGCGATCAACAACCAGGCTGTTACCTTCGATCTTTTTCGATTCGTGTTTGATTTCGGCGATGACTTCAGAAGCTTCAAGATGCGATGTGAATTTATTTGCAGGGCATACGACTGCACTGACTGAAAGACTGGCAAGGGCAAACTGTCTGACCTGTCCAAGACGATCTGTAGACTCAATAAAACCCTGATTTCTATCTTGTTCGTTATATAGCAGTCGTGACTGTTCGGTGAAGGAGTTCAGTATTTCCCATATCCTTTCCTCCCAATTGTCATCGGGCATCACCGTGACGAAATCATCGCCGCCTATATGGCCTACAAAATCATGGGAAAGTGTTTCCTTGCGCAGCCGATCTGCAACCAGACCTATCATTTGATCACCGCGTTCATAACCGTATTTATCATTGAACGATTTGAAGTTATCCAGATCAAAATGGCAGAGTACAAAGGTATGGGCGGAATCAATGCGAGATTGCACCTCACTGGCAATATGCACGTTTCCTGGTAGTCCGGTCAGTGGGTTGCAGTGCAGGGCGTGCTCTACTTGAGTCTGGGTGATCTTTTCCAGAAGTGCGCGAATGGAGAGCATGCCAATATATTTTCCATTATCGCAAACGATCAAAGGGCAATAGACGAGATCAAAGGTACGGCCGGTAGCATGCTGACTTGCGTGGGCCAGTGAGTCGTCCACCTGAACAATGAGCGGGTGTTTTAACATCAGTTTTGAAACCGATGATTTATGGTAAAGGCTGTGAGCAAAAGGGGCAGCAAATGCTTCAAACAGCTCATCACGTATGACGGCACCAACCACGCTACCATGTTCCACAACAGGTACTGCCTGCAATTGAGGGTTGGATTGGAATCGACTGAGTATAGTGCTCAGCATATCATTGGGAGAGCATGGTGGGGTAGGGTGCATACGCAGCGATCCGATTTTTCCTGATTCAGCCAATGTAATTGTTGTCGGCTCCACACTGGAATCAGAAGAGGATTCGATGGGGATGCGTTTGGTCGTTTCCAGAAGTATATCGGGTAGCGTTGGTGCAGCCTGTTCTTTTGGCCTGCCAAGCAGATAACCCTGACCGAAGTCCACACCCATGTTTTGTACAAAACGAAGGTCATCCGCAGTTTCTATCCCTTCGGCAATCACCCTGCAGCCAACCCGGTTAGCCAGATCAACGATCAGTTTGACGAATTCACCTTCTACGCGGTCATGGTTGATGCCCGAAACAAAATATTTATCCAGTTTGAGAAAATCAGGTTGCAGTTCAGCCAGAAGACGCAAATTGGAGTAACCAGCCCCCAAGTCATCGAGTGCGATAGAAAAACCCATTGCTTTATAGTAGTTTACGGCACTTTTTAATTTGGCGATATCGGTCTGTTTGTGTTCGGTAAGTTCAAGAACTACCCGGTCACTGCTTAGCCCTGCTTCTTGCAGGATATGAAGGGTCTTACCTCTGCGGAAACCCGGATCCACGAGGACACTGGGGCAGATATTGAGTGAAAGTTTCCCCGGGATATTACGGCTCACGAAGTTCTCAACCGCTCTGAGGCGACACACATAGTCCAGCTCTGCCGTCATCTGATAATCGTGGGCGGTTTCAAACATCACATCAGGCTGAAACAGTGGAGAATCGGCTGGTCCTCTTGAGAGGGCTTCGTAGGCAAAAAGCGTATTGTTATCAAGATCAAAGATAGGCTGAAAGAGGGTGCCGATGAGTTTATTCTCAATAATGTTTGTCAGCTCATCCCTGACCGGGAGAGGGCTCTCTTGCTGGTCATCACTCTTTAGCTGAACAATCTCCATCTGACTCACCTCTGTATGTTGGTTCATAGGGCTATCTATCGACAAGCTGTGTGTCATCTGTGTGCCATTAGTGTGTCACGTATGTGACAGCGACATCGACAGCTAATCCTCTATCATGAGTGAACAGCGGTTTTGCGAGCAGCAGTAAGGTTTTCTCCGAGCGAATGATAAGCTGTGAATACTTGTTTGAGCGTTAACCTGATGACACCGGGGCTTCTTCCTTTTCAATATCTATATCCCATAGATACATGAAATAGATTGCTCTGAAGCCTGTTGGGGAGTAGCAGGTCTTATGTGTTTTTCAGCAACAGCCAGTTTTGCTATCGGTGGAGCCTTGAGTGCTGTCGGGGTCGCAACACTGTATCATGTCAAAACACGGCGTGAGCTGGCTTTTGCTGCAATCCCGTTCCTGTTTGCAATACAGCAATTTATTGAAGGTATGCTCTGGTTATCGTTTGGTTATGAGGACGGTGCGCTGCAAACGATCGCGACCTATGCCTTCACCATGTTTTCGCATGTCTTATGGCCGATCTATATCCCTTTTGCTGTCGGTTTGATGGAAGTAGAGCGCTGGAACAAAAAGGTGATCTTGTTGTTCCGTGTCATCGGCCTTGCCGCAGGGTTTCATCTGTTGGTGCTTATAAGCACTCAGCCACTGACTGCTAAAGCCGCTGAACATATCGTCTATGTCTCTCCGAACATTTATGACTGGCCAATGATGATGCTTTATATTGCAGTAACCTGTCTGGTTTCTTTCTTTTCCAGTCATCTGTTCATTCGACTCTTCGGGCTGCTTGCGTTGCTGCTATTTGTGATCACTTATCTGTTTTATACCGAAGCCTTTATCTCTGTCTGGTGCTTCTTTGCGGCCACCCTGAGTCTGATTGTCTATTTCCAGTTCAGTCAAAAAAAGAGCTGATGCTGAGAGCCATTAGGGCCCGGTTTTCAGACGGGTTCTAACACTTGCAGGGGTTAGGACTATGCAAAAGTAAGGGCATGGTATTGTTTACCATTTTACGAATGGCTCAGTATGGAACTGCCATGCTTGTCCCCCATTAAGGGAACATACAGGACTATATTTATCTGCTATACTCATAATCAATATTAATTCCGGTGTTTTAAGTTTTGCTTTCGAGGGGCAATGAACACCTTATCCGGCTATTATTATTAAGCTCCTCATGATGTTGACTAATTGGCAATGACCCAGGGGGGATTATGCTAAGTAGATCGAGCCCATTTTATGAAAAGAACAACTCACTGCTTGTGATGATTGTCGGGATATCAGTGGCCTTGATGATTGCTGTGTGGTCTTACTACTCCGGGCAGCAGCTTTTGAGACAGCAAGCTCCTCTGGTTGATTCTGTCATGCAGATAAGACTGGATATTTCCGAGGCCCATGAGTTGATTCATGAAGGGCAAGAACTTCATGATAGTTCCATAAATAAAAAGCTTGTTATGGCACTGGTTGAAAAGATAAACAATCACATAATGTTTTTATATGAAGGCAAGGTTCAAATGGGGGAGATGTCTGCAACACTTCCTGAATATTCAGCATTACAATCGGCGTTACAGGAATTACAACTGAGCATAAAGAAACTATCTATATATCTGGACAGTCACTATCACTCAGTGATTCAGGAGACGGATGCGGATGTTGTCAGCGATGAGTACTTTGCAGAAGTGGCAGCATTGTCGAGATCAGTCGATGAAATAGTTCATCATCATATTGATCAGCTGGCTGAGAGGCAAGGTAATACCTTTGGAATACTGCTCTTGCTTGGCGTTGTTATTGTTAGCTTCCTGGTTTTTTTATTAAAGCGTAGTGAACAAAAAAACAGCTATATGTTGCAGCAGTCGATGATGCTTTCACAGGCATTAGAACATTCGGGAGAGGCCGCAATCATTGCCTCTACTGATGGTGTCATTGAGTTTGTGAACGATGCATTCACTCTGATGACTGGTTACTCAGCAGAAGAAACGCTTGGCAATAATCCATCGATGTTAAGTAGTGGGAAGCAAAACAGGCCATTTTACCAACACCTGTGGGATACCATTTCAAATGGAAAAGTGTGGCGGGGTGAATTAACAAATCGGAAAAAAGATGGTTCATTGTATCCGGCAATCATGACCATCGCGCCTATTCTTAACTCTGAAGGGGAGTTAACACATTACATAGCCAACCAACGGGATATCAGTGACCTCAAGGCCCTTGAAGAGCATGTTGTGCAAGTGCAAAAACTTGAGGCTATCGGGACACTAGCCGGTGGTATTGCCCACGATTTTAATAATTCACTCACAGCTATTACAGGAAATATTCATCTATTAAAGAAATCACCGGTTGATCAGGAGAACGTGTTAAAACGTAGTTCAGCTATACAAGAGATATGCGATAAGTCAGCCAGCCATATCAGGCAGCTGTTAAGTTACGCTCGTAACGATTCGATATTAATGGACTCAATAGAATTGAATCAGAGTGTTCAGAATGCTTGTCAAATCGCCTCTTCGATGATTCCTTCAAATATCAATTTAACATATGTCTCTTATGATCAAGAAGTGTATGCGCATTGGAACGAGACGCAGGTTCATCAGATATTGATTAATATGATCAATAATGCGCGTCATGCGCTTACAGGTGTTGAGGCTCCAGAGATCACTTTGGAAGTGAAAATTATCAATAATAACAAGTCTATCATGCGTAAAAATTATGAAATGACAGATGAACAGTATGTATGTTTGTCTGTACTTGATAATGGCTGTGGCATGCCGGAAGATGTTATGAGTCAAATTTTTGAACCGTTTTTTACCACCAAGGAAGCAGATGAGGGGACCGGGCTTGGACTTTCAATGGCCTATGGAGCAGTTAAGCAGATAGGTGGATGTTTACTTGTTGATAGCAGGGTTGGTGTTGGCACCCGGCTTAGTATGTGCCTGCCTGTCGATTATGGAACACAAGGTAATGAGCCTGATAGAATTTGTAGATCAAACGGGGCGTATGAAGGGCGTGGGGAGCTGATCTTAATTGCAGATGATAACAGCGATTTATTAGCAGCTCAGAAGGATAGCATAGAACTATTTGGCTATACTGTGCTGGCTGCTAAAAATGGTAGAGAGGCGGTAGAGTTGTTTCAGGATTCTGCTGAAAGAGTCAGGGTAGTTATATTAGACCCGCTTATGCCAAAGCTGTCTGGTATTGAAGCGGCTAAAGAAATCCTGGATATAAAGCCGGATATGAATGTTATGTTTTCTGTGGCTGATGATATGGGAGAAGTGTTGGCGGAAACTGGTTCTGATTCTATGAAGACAGGTATTCCGGTGATCACTAAGCCTTGTTCGCCCGAAGTCATGAGTCAGATGCTGTATGCTCAAATGAATAAAAAAGTGATTCGATTTACGCAATGATTTGTATTGCATACTCGGTGTATGCGATGTGATCATCAGCTCGTGATTTGTTTTTGATGAGACACCCTTTCCAGTTCAGTTAAAGAAAAACCGCAAGCAACGAATAAACGTTGCCTCTTTGTTACTCCATTCAAACTAGAGAAATAATTAATTTTGCTGCATCACGAACGTCTGCTTTTGGCGGCTAGCAGCCATTAGGTGCAAAATAGTAGAATGGAACGTATGAAAAGGGCGTCAGATTTGCGTGCTCATGAAGCTTTTTGTATTCTCCAGCTAGCTGGAGAAAAGCCAAGGTGTTTCTTAAATGCTCGACTAAAAGCGGCAGGACTTTCATAACCAACATTATATGCAATCAAGTCAATACTTTGGTTGCTCTCTTTTAATTTTTGAGAAGCCAGATTCATTCGCCACTTTGCTAAATAGGACATCGGACTATCGCCTACTGACTCGGAAAATCGCGCAGCAAAACGAGAAGGAGACATTGCTACTGCGTTTGCCAACCGAAGCACTGACCAGTTATCACCTGGGGCTGCATGAATTGCGGCAATCGCTCGACTAACCACAGGATCTTTTATTGCTTGTAGCCAGTTACCCTTCTGATGTGATGCTGATTCTATATGGGCACGAACAACCTCAGCACATAACACCTCTAGAAGGCGCTTAACAATGTAGCCGCTACCCATGGCATTACGATCAATCTCATCGGCCATTATACGAGCTACACCTGATAGGTTATGTAGCTCACCTTGTTTCGATAAAGTAATGTGCACCAGTGGTGGTAATGCATTGAAAAGCGGATTGAAGGCGGTGTGCTGCAACAAAAACATTCCACAAAGCAGCGCAGCACTTTCTACATCGGTTGCTTGATGGGGTTTTTGAATATTAGGGCCGCCTTGTAACAGCGTCGAAATATCCTCCCCGGCAACAGCAGTGCCTTGAGATAATCGGTGGGCACGACCACCAAAGCAGATCAATATCTCTCCAGCCTTAAGTAATATATTATCACCTTGTTCAGAACTGATTAGACAGTGACCAAACTCCACCAAATGAAACGCCACAACCTGCTCATCTGAATTTATGTTGAGTAACTTGGACATGGTTGATGCATTAGGGATATTAATTGCCCAAGGAGATTTATATGTTTCTCGTAATAGTACTGAACCACTCACTCTAAGGTGCTGCATTGTATCATCAATAATATTAGATATTACACGTTGATCAGTAGTTTCTGCAAAGCATTTAGTCATTTTAAGCATGGTTACAACTTCCTTGTGAGAGCATGATAGCTCGCATTAAATCGCTATATAAGGAGTTTTTCAATGTTAATAAGTATCTCGCCCGTTTGGGCAATGATTGGACTGGACACTATGATGATCATCTACAGTTTCTGGATTCTATCGTATAGTAAGCCACTGGGTTCAAAAAAGTTCATTGTTCTAGGGGTGCTGGCAGCTTGGTTGTTGGTGCTTCATCTTGGTCTAAGTAATCAGGTTCTGTTTGATAACGATATCAGTGGTATCGCTTTCTTAATGGTGATATTTGCCGGTGTTGGTGCTGTAGGAGCTCTGCTTTTCATTATTCCTGCCATCAGAAAATTAGTTGTCGGTATGGATCAGCGCCAGCTCATGCTGATGCAAGGCATACGCGTATTTTTTGGTGCGGTATTTTTAATGTGGGCCAGTACTGGTGATTTGCCACAGGCCTTCGGTACCCTGGATGGCTTCACCCATATTGGTGCAGGCTTCTTTGGCCTGATCGCAGCTTTTTCTGTAGCTACGGGTGTTCAGGAAAGGCGTCGGGTCTGGTTTGCCAATCTGTTTGGGTTGACCGATATCCTCGTTGTTGCAAGTACCCTTGCTCTGGTTCTGTTGCCACAAATCGGTCCACACCATCCAATGATGTATGCCGTATTTCTTCCTGCACCATTGTGGCTCTGGTTTCATGTTATCTCTATTTGGAAGTTGCTATGTGAAACGGATAGAGCCAATGCCAACCAAGTTTAATAACAGGAGCTCATGAGAATAACCATGAAATAACTCATGCCTGTATCAGCACTTATGATGCAGGCATGTCAGTTGTTTCTGCATAGTACTCAGTTCCTTAGGCCATTGTTAGGGCTACTTTGCAGCACCATTATATCAATATAATTATTACACAAAGATAAGAGGAGAAACCCGTATGATTAATAACTCAACTGCGCTTTATGGTGATTGTTCTGAGAATAGGATGGAACTAATTTATGACCCAAAAACTATAGGCGCAAGGATGTTAGTAGAGTCTTTTTATTATGCATTTAATCACCGAAATGTAGAGGTGTTGAGTCAGGTATGGGCAAAACATAAGCTTGTTCAGTTGAATAACCCGCTTGGTGGAATCTTGCGTGGATATGAACCGATCGATGGGTTATACAATCAAATCTTCAATGGCCCGGCTTCGGTATGGGTTGAGTTTAGTGACGTCGTTGAATTTCAAAGTGATGGAATGGTTGCTTTCGCTGGACGTGAAACAGGCGAATTTACTCTCAACAATATCACCCTTCCCCTTTCAATCAGAACTAGTCGAATTGTGAAGTGGTTTGGCCCAGCCATTGGATGGAGACAAGTTCATCATCACGGCTCCATTGATAGCCCGGAACTTCTTGAAGCATACCAAAGTGCTGTTTATGGGAAATGACTGTCTTTGGCCGCAAGCAGCCGTTTAAAGAGAATCCAAACTATGAAGTCATAGGCCCTTGCCTGGTCGCTATGTGGATTATCCGACAGTCAGGCTTTGCCAGCCTACGAAGCAGCCAAGCAGAATAAGTAGAAAAGCAAACCCCTTTTGCAGCTGTGTCGCTGGCAGACGTTTGAGCAGGATGCCACCAATGATGCTGCCAACAGCGGCAATGGCTGCAATGATGGCAGTGAATCCGAAATTTATCTGTACGGAAGGCATGGTTGCATAGCTGATCATGGCACCTGCGGCATTGGCAACGATAATGATCAACGAATGACCGACTGCTGTCGGGAAATGACCGATGCCCAGGAAGACCAGGGCAGGCACAAGCAGAAAGCCGCCACCCACACCGAGTATGCCGGTTAACAGGCCGATGACAAAGCCTGCCAGCAGGGCAGGGATATAACGAAATACACTGACTTTGTTTTCCAGGCGAACAAAACCTGTCCAAATAGCTACGTTGAGTATCAGGATGGCGAGCAGTGCCAGTTGTATCTGTTCTGGAATGGCTGCACCTATACGTGCGCCAAGCATGCCTCCTGCAATGCCGGTGATGCCGAGTATAATGAGCAGGCGGTATTGCAGTTGTTGCCATACTTTCTGATGAATCGCCGCCGTCAGTGAAACCAGACTGACTATCCACAGGCTCATCGGTACGGCTTCTTTAACGCTGAGCTCTCCAATGATCATCAGGGCAGGCACAGTTAACATGCCTCCACCGGCTCCGAAAAGACCTAGCACCAGCCCAATAAGCAGAGCCGTAGGAAGTATCCATAAACTCATGGGGTTTTAGATTTCCCGCAGGCCAGATTAGCAGGCACAGCCTCATGGATACGTTTCGGATTTGCCAGATCAAGGTTCTTCATGAACATAATAAAATCATCTCTTCCAAGTTTCAGACGAGGATTCCACAGTTTCTCTTCCATGATGGTCGAGCAGGTCATGCCTTTATAATCATGGCCGGGATAGAGCAGGGTATCATCGGGCAGGGTAAACAGTTTTTTCGTGATGGAATCGAATAGTGTCCCTGCATCACCTTGTTGAAAATCTGTACGTCCACAACCGCGGATTAACAGGGCATCGCCGCAGAAAACGCGATTATCAGATACAAAACTCAGGCAACCATCGGTATGTCCCGGTGTTTCCATTACGCTGATATGATGCTGACCGAAGCTGAAGTTATCATCTTCAGAGAGTTGAAGGTCAGCGCACGCTACCTGCCCATGGCGGGAGATGCCGGTTGTGCAACCGAAATGCTCACGAAGATCACCAATTGAGGTGATATGGTCGGCATGTACATGGGTGTCGAAGGCGTAAACCAGTGTCAGGCCCAGTTCATTGATCAGTTTGATGTCCCGCTCCAGCTGTGTGTCCACAGCATCAATAATCACTGCCTCACCTGATGCTTCATCAGCAAGCAGGTAGGTGTAGGTCCAGGTGGCCTGGTCGAAAAGCTGTCGAAATAGCATATGAACTCCTTCTGTTTAGCTGTTTCTGTGGTATTCATTATAGGCTAATTATGCCCGGCTTTCACTATTTCGGAATAATGAAAATACTGATGATACTTTGAAACCGTGAAATCGGTGGGTCTTGGTTGTAGTATCTCCCTATTAAAATATTTCCTCGGGATTTCATCATGAAAAAAACAGACAAACTTCATCGCCGTATTACGGATGCTCCAGCACTGGATAAGACTGCCGATGGTCTGGTGAACGGTATCCAGCGCCATTTTCTACGCACGCTGGGTCAGCATACGACCAGTGAAGATCACCACTATCGTTATCGTGCATTGGCTTATTCTATTCGCGATCACCTGATGGAAAACTGGAAGAACACCAAGGATGCTTATGAGCTGAAAGATGGCAAACGTGCCTATTATCTCTCTCTGGAATTCCTGATGGGCAGAGCACTTGGCAATGCCATCCTTAACCTTGGTCTGGATCAGCAGGCTGAAAAAGCACTGCATATGTTAGGGCTTGAGTTGGAAGAAAAAATTGAACAGGAAAATGATGCAGGCCTCGGTAATGGTGGCCTGGGTCGTTTGGCTGCCTGCTTTATCGATAGTTGTGCAACCCTGCAACTGCCGGTTGTAGGTTATGGCATCCGCTATGAATATGGCATGTTCCGTCAGAAGATCGTCAATGGTCATCAGGTGGAAGAGCCCGATCACTGGCTGGTAAACGGTAATGTCTGGGAAATTGAACGTCCGGAATTTGCACAGCGCATCCATTTCGGTGGCCGTACTGAACATTATCACGATGACAGTGGTATGCAGCGCTGTCGTTGGGTGGATTCGCACGATGTCGTTGCGATTCCTTTTGATACTCCAGTACCCGGCTACAAAAACGGTACGGTAAATACCCTGCGTTTGTGGAAATCAGCCGCTACAGATGAATTCGATCTGGGCGAGTTCAATGCAGGCAGTTATCCGGAATCTGTGGCGCAGAAGAACGAGGCAGAGCATATCTCTATGGTGCTCTACCCGAATGATTCAAGTGAGAATGGCAAGGAACTGCGTTTGCGACAGCAGTATTTCCTGGCTTCAGCCAGTATTCAGGACGTGTTGCGTCAATGGGTGGCAATGCACGGTGAAGATTTCAGCCAGTTTGCTGCCAAGAACTGTTTCCAGCTTAATGATACGCATCCTACGGTTTCTGTTGCAGAGATGATGCGTATTCTGATGGATGAGTATCGTCTGGGTTGGGATGAAGCTTGGAAAATCACCTCAAAAACGATGGCTTACACCAACCATACGCTGCTTCCGGAAGCTCTGGAACGCTGGCCTGTCTACCTGTTCGGTCGTCTTCTGCCGCGCATTCTGGATATTATTCAAGAGATCAATGCACGCTTCCTCTCCGAAGTTGCCAAGCACTGGCCTGGAGATATTGAACGTCAGCGTCGTATGTCGATTATTGAAGAGGGTCCTGTACAGCAGGTACGCATGGCCTATTTGGCTCTGGTTGGCTGCTTCTCTGTCAATGGTGTGGCACAGCTGCACTCCGATCTGTTGGTGGAAGGGCTGTTTGCTGATTTCTATGCCATGTGGCCGGAGAAGTTCAACAATAAAACCAACGGTGTGACACAGCGTCGCTGGATGGCCTGGTGTAACAAACCTATGTCCCGACTGATCACTGATACGATCGGTGAAGGCTGGGTGACCGACCTGAATCAGTTGCGTAATCTTGCACCATATGCAGATGATGCCGCTTTCCGTGAAAAGTGGGTGGCTTGTAAGCGTCAGAATAAAATGCGCCTGGCTGCCGTGGTTGAAGAAGAGTGCGGTGTTACATTCAATCCGGATGCGATGTTCGATATTCAGGTGAAGCGTATTCATGAATACAAACGTCAGTTGTTAAACCTTCTACATGTGATTCATCTCTATGACCGCATCAAACGCGGCGACACTGAGAACTGGACACCGCGTTGCGTACTGCTTGGTGGTAAGGCTGCACCGGGTTATTACATGGCCAAGCAGATTATCAAGCTGACCAATAATATCGCTGAAGTAGTGAATAATGACCCTGATGTGGGTGACAAACTAAAACTGGTGTTCTTCCCTAACTATCGTGTTTCTGCGATGGAAGTGATTGCACCTGCTGCAGATCTTTCTGAACAGATCTCTACCGCCGGTAAGGAGGCTTCCGGTACCGGCAATATGAAATTTATGATGAATGGTGCGATGACCATCGGAACACTTGATGGTGCCAACATTGAAATCCGTGAGGAAGTGGGTGAAGAGAACTTCTTCCTCTTCGGTTTGACGGCTGATGAGGTTGAATCCATTCGCGGTTCATATGATCCGAATGGCATTATTGCCGCTGATGAAGATTTCCGCCGTGTGATGGATCTGCTGGAATGTGGCCATTTCAGCCAGTTTGAACAGGGACTGTTCCAGTCCATTATTCATGCTATTCGCAGTGATAATGACCCATGGTTGGTAGCTGCTGATTTCCGTTCCTATATCGATGCACAGCAGGATGCTGCGACTGCATTCCAGGATCAGGATCGCTGGCAGAAGATGAGCGTACTCAATACTGCATTCAGTGGTAAATTTTCTACTGATCGCACCATGCAGGACTACAATCGTGATATCTGGAAGCTGGAACCTATTGCTGCAGATAGTGAATCAGGAGTGCGCTGATTTAACTGTTACTGAGTATAGGTTTTGAAAAAAACGCGGGGCTAGCAGCTCCGCGTTTTTTTTCTGTCCAGAGCCCTGGGGCATACTCTTTACCTGATGGTCGTTTTTTTTATATCTGATTTACCGGGAAGTCGATGTTGGCACTATTGCTGCCGCTAGTGGAGCAAAAGCATGTTGATTTAGCTCGACTGGAAAAGGAAAGTATGAAGAGATGCGGAGCTAACCCCTTCGCATTTTTTATCTATCCGGAGCCCCGATATATTTCAGTGTTGATATTTATTTGTGTTCATTCGTGTGAATTCGTGGTTGGTCTTTTATGTCTGGTTTTCCGGGAAGTCGATGCTTGCGCTACCACTGCTCAGATCAGCCAGAGCAGTCTCCAGGTTACTATGCTTGCCGACTTCCACTTCGATATGCATTTCGACATCATGTTGATATAGAGTCTGTTTGATTTCGATATGCAACCCGGCGAGTAAACGGCGAACAGCGCTCTCCAGTGCAAATGGGAGATGTAGTGTAGCCGTGCGCGTGGCAATGCGGCGAGTCAGGGGCAGGGCTTCAACAGCCTGCTGAACTGAGCTTGAATAGGCACGCACCAGACCGCCTGCACCGAGTTTGATGCCACCGAAATAGCGGCTGATGACAACAATGATTTCTCCTATGCCTTTGTGCTGAAGTACATTCAGCATGGGTTTACCTGCGGTTCCCTGTGGTTCACCATCATCGGAAGATCCACGTGCGATTGAAGTCTGGGGATGGCCTGCAATATAGGCCCAGCAGTGATGGCGTGCTTCCGGCTGACGTTGTTTAACCTGTTCAATAAAGGCGAGTGCATCGCCTTTGCTTTCAACATGTCCGATATCGGCAATGAAGCGGCTGCGTTTGACTTCCTGTTCTACACAGATTGATTTGGCAGGAATGTCATAGGATGTACTCACGATAATGGGGGCATGAATGGAGCTGTTCAGATGCCAAAGGCAATGGTGGCTGCTCCGAGCAGTCCTGCATTATCATCAAGTGTGGAACGCAGCACAATCTCCTTACCTTTTAGTGGAGGAATCAGATTTACATCCAGTTCAGACATCAGGGCCGGGTGAAGGATCTCCCATGCACCACTTAATCCACCACTGAGGGTGATAGTGCTGACATCAAGTAGTTTGACCGCTTCGGCAATAGCCATGCCCAGATATTTCCCGGCATCCTGCAATACAGCCTGCGCTGATGCATTACCTGCTTGTGCCAATGCAAAAATCGCTTTCGCGTCATGCTGCTCGCCGGTTCTTTCTGTAAAGGAGCGGATGACAGCTGTGGCTGAAGCATAAGCCTCAACGCAACCGTGGTTACCGCAACCGCACAGCAGGCCATCGTGGTGTTCAATGCAGAGATGCCCGAACTCCATCGCCATACCGTGTTCACCGGAATAGGGCATGCCATTTAAGATCAGACCACTGCCGATACCTGTACCGAGTGTAATATGCAGGAGGTTGTTTTGTCCTTTGCCTGCTCCATATCGGTGTTCGCCGATAGCGGCACAGAGTGCATCATTTTCGACTGCGACTGACATGCCAAGTTCTTTAGCCAGGCGTTCAGTCAGAGCAAAATCCTGAAGCAGAGGTAAATTGGGAGAGCTGGCCAGTCGACCGCTTTGACTATGGAAAAAACCGGGAAACCCCATACCAATACGATTAACGCCATGTAATTCGGCAAATGGCGCGATGATGTCTGCTAATGTGTTGATGACATGGAGCTCGGCATTATACTGAGAACGCAAACGATGCCGGCTTAATTCAGCACGGCTGCGCTTCTCATCAACTATAGTGCCATCCTCTTCGATCAGGGCCAGTCGGATATTGGTACCGCCTATGTCGGCTGCTATTACCCGTTTCATGGCTGAAGTAGCTCCTGATAAAGCCCGCCATATTCGGCAGCAGACGCTTCCCATGATGAGTCACGCTTTAATCCATTGCTACGCAGGCGTGACCAGACAGTACTGTTACGATAAAGCGCGATGGTATATTCAACGGCTTCATCAAATGCTTCGGGGGTGGCAACGGTAAAGTGAACACCGGTAGCTCTGGTTTTAACCTCTTTATGATTAATGACTGTATCGATCAGACCGCCGGTTGCACGTACAACGGGAACGGTGCCATAGCGCATGGCCATCAGCTGACCCAAACCGCATGGTTCAAAACGAGATGGCATAAGAAAGATGTCACCACCGGCATAAATACGGCGAGCAAGATCCTCATTAAAACCGCGCCAGAAAAATATCTGTTCGGGATTGGCATCGGCAATTTGGTGCAGGGCATGTTCGCTATGAGGATCACCAGACCCCAGTACGGCCAGCTGATAACCACGCTCAATCCAGCGCTGTGCATTGGCAAGTAGCAGGTCGATTCCCTTCTGTTCGGCCAGGCGTGAAATAATAACCAGCAGTGGAGTCGTTGCAGAAACCTCCAGCCCAAACTCTTTCTGAAGGGCTGCTTTGCATCTCTTTTTACCTGCAGTTTTCCCGGCCTGATAGGTGGCGGCAATGGCCTTGTCGTTGGAAGGATCCCAATCATTAATATCCAGACCATTCACAATACCTGATATTTTATCTGTATGCAGTTGCAGGAAGCCATCAAGATGACAGCCATATTCAGGGGTCAGGATCTCTTCGGCATAGGATGGACTTACCGTAGTGACAGCATCTGCTGAGGTTATACCCGCTTTCATGCAGTTGATCTGACCATGAAATTCGTAATCACCGGGGTGAAAGTGATGGCTTGGAATGCCAAGGCGGTGAATCCAGTCAGCAGGAAACATGCCTTGATAGGCAAGATTGTGAATTGTGTAAACGGTCTTGGCTGCAGCAATCATTGGATGATGCTGATACTGCGTATGCAGCAGCAGGGGTATCATACCGGTTTGCCAGTCGTGGCAGTGGATGATGTCGACCTTTTTCTTCAGCAGTGCTGCTGCTTCCAATGCTACGCGGTTAAACAGCAGGTAACGCAGCAGGTTATCTTCATAGGCACCGCCGGCAGGCCCGTAGAGGCCTTCGCGATCATACAGATCATCCTGTTCAATCAGGATGAAGCGGATGCCGTTCACGCGTGCCTCATGTAGAGGACAATGTCGTTGTACTTCATCAGCCCACATTTCGACCGAGATGTCCAAAGCAGTGGTCTTTATTTTACTCGCGCTCAGGTGAGATCGATAGAAGGGCAGGATGACGGTCACATGATGGCCCAGATGTTTTAGTGCCAATGGTAATGAACCGGTCACATCTGCAAGACCTCCGGTTTTGGCTAAAGGTGATGCTTCAGACGCAATAAAGACTATATTCTGCTTGGTCATCGTTCTTCCCCCGGATGATTAGCCAAGACTACCAGTATTTGTTGGTTCAAAAAACATTTGTTCCTTTGTTTGTCCGGGTTGAGTTATATTGAACTGGTATTAGCTTGGGCATGGAACAGCATGTGATTTATTTGTGCTGGTGGAGGAGGGGTCGTGTCTGAACTGACTCAAACAACCGAATGGAAGAAACTTGCAGCGCATGCCGAGGATATGAACAAGGTGCATATGCGGGATATGTTTGCCGATAATCCTGATCGTTTCGACGAATTTTCTATCCATTTCAACGATGTGTTGGTTGATTACTCCAAGAATATTATCACAAAAGAGAGCATGACCATGCTGATGGATCTGGCGCGGGCGCGGGATGTTACCGGCTGGACAGAGCGCATGTTCAGTGGTCAGAGGATTAATAATACGGAGGATCGTGCCGTATTACATACTGCTTTACGCAATCGTTCCAATACCCCGGTGATGGTGGATGGAAAAGATGTGATGCCGGATGTGAATCGGGTGCTTAAACGGATGCGTAAATTTACCAAAGCCGTGCGTTCGGGAGACTGGCGTGGCAGTACAGGCAAGCGTATCACCGATATTGTGAATATCGGTATCGGGGGCTCTGATCTGGGACCGGTCATGGTGACTGAGGCATTAACCCCATTTGGTCGTGACAAGCTGCATATGCATTATGTCTCCAATGTCGATGGCACCCATATGGTTGAGTCGCTCAGGCATCTCTCACGTGAAACCACGCTGTTTGTTATCGCCTCCAAGACATTTACTACGCAAGAGACCATTACCAATGCACGCACGGCACGCGACTGGTTTTTAACGCGCGGTGGTAGCAAAACGGCAGTAGCCAAACATTTTGTTGCAGTATCTACCAATAGCAAAGCTGTATCGGCCTTCGGTATCGATACGGCCAATATGTTTGAATTCTGGGATTGGGTCGGTGGTCGTTATTCACTTTGGAGCGCCGTCGGTCTTTCCATTGCACTCTCTATCGGCATGGATAACTTTGAGCAATTGCTTGAAGGTGCACATGAGATGGATGAACATTTCCGTAATGCGCCACTGGAGGAAAATGTTCCGGTAATTCTGGCCATGCTGGGTGTTTGGTATAACAATTTCTTTGATGCTGATTCCCATGCTATGCTTCCCTATGATCAGTATATGCACCGTTTCCCTGCCTACTTTCAACAGGGGGATATGGAGAGTAATGGCAAATGCGTAACGCGCGATGGCAAGCCGGTTGATTACTCTACAGGGCCGATTATATGGGGTGAGCCGGGTACCAATGGACAGCACGCCTTTTATCAGTTGATTCATCAGGGTACAAAGCTGATCCCATGTGACTTTATGGCACCGGTTGAAACCAAGAATCCGGTTGGACGCCATCACCCTATGCTGTTGTCCAATTTCTTTGCTCAGACCGAAGCGCTCATGCGGGGTAAGAGTGAAGCTGAGGTACGTGCTGAACTAGAGGCTGAGGGTTTGAGTGGTGAAAAGCTGGAGGCTCTGGTTCCGCACAAGGTTTTTCCCGGCAATAAACCAACCAATTCAATTCTATTTCAGAAGCTGACCCCGAAAACCTTAGGTGAGATGATTGCCATGTATGAGCACAAGATCTTTGTGCAAAGTATCATCTGGGATTTGAATGCCTATGATCAGTGGGGAGTGGAGTTGGGTAAGGAGCTAGCTCGCAAAATTTTACCTGAGCTTGAAGCGTTTGAAGATGTGACCAGTCACGACGCTTCCACCAATGGTTTGATTAATTACTATAAAGAGCACAGGAAAGAGTGAAGTCATAGTCTGTGATTTTTTGAGGACTTAATATTTTGACGTTAAAATGTTCAATGCTATTCTCTCTCTGTGAGGGATAAACTATGGACAGATCCAAAGCTAAACAGGCCACTATCTATTTTGATGAGAACATACATAAAGCACTGCGCTTGAAGGCTGCAGGTACCAACCGCTCGATTTCTGACGTGGTTAATGAGGCCGTGAAAAATCTTCTGGCAGAGGATCAGAAGAGCTTGGAGGCCTTTGAAGCTCAGGATTATGAGCCAGTCATCAGCTATGAGGATCTGCTCAATGATTTAAAGTCCGAGGGCAAAATCTAATCTGGAAAAGGCTATTGTGAGCTAATTTTCAGGTTAAATTAACATTAAATTTCCTTAACTTGAGGGTCCAATATGTATGGTTGTAGCATTCCTGACCAGCGCCCGGGTAGGTTGTAAGGCTTTTTCAGGGTGATTAAAATTAATTGTCAGGAGACCCTTCAATGAAAATAAGGAACTATATTCTTGCCTCAGTCGCACTGTTGATTTCTGCGCAAGCTGTAACAGCTCGAGAATTTACAGCTCCAGCAGAAGCTCTGTTCCCTGTGCAAACACTGGTTGCGATTCCGGGTGTGGAGACTGTTTATCCATCTGTGGCTGGCGACTTCATAGTTTTTGGGCAACGAAAGTCGGGTACCTTTACGGTAGTACGCGCTTCCAAGTCCTCTCCATCATCAGGAACATACAAGTTAAAGAAACTGACATTGAATGACAGCATGCGTTATGGTGTAGCGATTGCTGACGGATCTATTGGTTATGTGAGTAACCGTATGGGGCCGATCTCTGCATGGATGTGGCAGGGCGGAGGAGATGGTCATGTCTCAATCGGCAACATGGCAACCTATAGAGGTGGTATGGCTCCATTTCACTTGAATGCTTCGAGTAACGGTCAGGTTTGGTGTTTCGACTCTACTTTCCAGAAAAAACGTTATAATCAGATGCTGTCAGAGTTTTCAAAATATCCACACTCAGAACTGGTGGGACAGCAATGGCGCAGTTATAACTATGATAATTTCCGTCACAAGGCCGGTTATGCGCCAACAAAAGCGGGTCAGAGAAATAAGTTTGAGCCCCCTATACTCTTTACCTTTGTGCGTAAATCCAGTCAGCTGGTGATGATTCCCAATGCATTTAACGGTGCAATTTCACCGGATGGTAGCAAGGTTGCATTTGTGCGTGAATCTGATGGTAACTATGATCTCTGGATGCAAAATATTGACGGTGGCGGGCTTACGCAGCTGACAAGCTCACCGTTTGGTGACTTTGAGCCGGCATGGAGCCCTGATGGTAAGAAATTATTGTTTGTTTCCAATCGTGACTCCGGCGGAGATGTGCGCAATACCTCGATCTATATGCTCAAGCTGGAAGGGAATCAGGTTAAGCGTCTAACCAATGCAAAGGCTGCTACAGATGGTGGTCCTGCATGGCTGGACAGCAAAACTGTTGCGTTTCACTCTAACCGAGATCAGAAATCACCACAGAGCAGCACTGCATCCGGCTGGAATATCTGGCAGCTTAAATTAAATTGATGGGATATTTCTCAAAGGTGAATAGATGATTCGGGCACTCCCTCTTATTGCAGTGCTACTGCTGGCAACCCCTGCGGATGCGGAAGATCTGCTGGACTGGCTGGAAGAAGTTGGCCAGTCAGGTAAATCTTCTGCCTCACAGGGTTCAGGCAGGGAAGCAGTTCTACTCACCATGGAGAATGGCGAGTTTGAGATGTACCCCAGAATATCACCGGATGGTAAATACCTGCTGGTACATTCAGGCAAACGCAATAAGGCTCTGATTACCCGCCGTTCGCTGGAGAATGGTGATCTTCTGAATGTAGTGACAGATGATAAGCTGGCTTTGGACTCGTTTGCCTGGCATGGCAATGAAGCTGTTGTGTTTCTCTCGGAGCGTGGTGGAGATCTCGGTATATGGTCGGTCGCTTCTGATGGTCAGGGGGCTGTGCATCGACTACATCGTCTGACGGGAGCGTTTATTCAACCTCTGGTATTGGATGACGGTAGCCTGATTGCAGTGCATGTGGAAGAAAAACAGGTGAAATACCAGTATAAAAAATACCGCTCTCAGGCGTTGGGCTTTGCCAACTGGCAGGCTAATTCTGGAAAAACAACGCGTCTGTTACACATTGATAAATCAGGTGTAGTGAAAGGGTTGGCTGCAGGTGTTAACCCGTCTCTTTCACCGGATGGTGAAAAGGTCGTATTTTCTATGCAGGTGGGTCGAAGCTGGCATCTGTTTATGATGCACGTGGATGGCTCAGAGCTTATACAGCTCACCAATGATCGTAGTATTGATGTTCAACCAAGCTGGAGTCCGGATGGTAAATGGATCGCATTTACATCCAATCGTGGCGGCATACATATGAAGGCCCCCAGCAAAAGTAACTGGGATATCTGGATGATCCATCCGGATGGTAGAAATCTTACCCGCTTGACCCATGATGATGCACGTGACGGAGGAGCTGCTATTGCAGCCAATGGAAGGGTTTATTTTCATTCTGATCGTAAGGTGAATCGCTCAGAGCGAAAGGCTCATGAAGTGAATGGCTCTGCTTCAGGTTTCCATATCTGGAGTGTGGCGCTTCCAAAGTAACCGTGACGCCTGAACGATAGTTAGATGCAGAACGCTGTAGTTATATTACTGGCCGGTATTCTCTTCCAGGCTCTTGTGTAATCGCTCTCGCTGGTTATCGGAAAGTTTGATGGCACCATATCTGGTTTTTTCGATCAGCTCGGAGGTGCTACGGATCAGTTTGAGGTTATTGTCGCAGTTTCTGCAATTTCTACACATGGCCAGGTGTATATGAAACGTTAGCCGTTCCCATAAGCTAAGCTGACGGTCAAGGCTGTCAGAGGCGAGGCGGCTTGCTTGTTGGCATGCATGTTTCATGAGTGTTTTCCTTGTCCAAACCAGTTGATCTCCAGACACTTGCGTAAGGCCAGTCTTGCTCTGTGTAGCAGAACATGCAGATGAGTCGGCGTGATGTCGCAGCTCTTACAGACACTATCCGTATCGTCACCGGTGATATCACGCATGCGAAACACAAGCTGCTGTTTTTCGGGTAATCTATCGATGCAGGATTCAAGTACAGTGTGAAACTGTTCGCTTTGACATAGTTCTTCTGGATTATCCTTCCAGGCATTCGGTGCTTCGCTCCAGCTGCCATTTTCATTGAAATAGACGGATGTGGGATCATTCTCCACAGCTTCAGAGAGCTTTCGATCACGAATTTCACGACGAATAAAATCGATGATTTTATGTTTTAAAATGCCGACCAGCCAGGTTCGAATGGTGGATTGACCTGTAAACTTGTCGTAACCCTTCCAGCCAGCCAGCAGTGTCTCCTGAAGCAGGTCGGAGGCCTGTTCTTCATTATGCAATCGCGACATGGCATAGCGATAAAGGTAATCACCATGTTTATTTAGCCAAGCATGCGGGTCGTCGTGTCTATCCATAAGTATCTCACTCTGCCTGAAGTCTCTTCTGCGACAAGGGGTCTATATATTACTTCGCTATATCCTCTTTTTCATTAGCATAGGCATGCATGGAGGGGCATGGGATATGAAATCATCACAGGCTATCGGAGTGTTTGATTCCGGTGTGGGGGGGCTTTCCGTCCTGACCCATATTCATCACTTGTTGCCCGGAGAAAACCTTTGTTATGTGGCTGATTCCGCCTTTATGCCCTATGGCTGTAAGTCAGCGGCGTTGGTGGAAGAGCGCTGTATGAAGATCGCCCGGTTTTTTATTGAGCAGAAGTGTAAGGCGATAGTGGTAGCCTGTAATACAGCCACGGCAGTTGCCGTACATAGCATCAGAGAGTTATATGATATACCTGTGATAGGTATGGAGCCTGCCCTGAAACCTGCAGTGGTTCATAGTGCCAGTGGAGTGGTAGGGGTTCTTGCTACAAGTGGTACATTAGGCAGTGATAAATTTCAGCAGTTAAAGAATCGCTATGCAAAAGGTGCTGAACTGATTGTACAGCCTTGTCCGGGTCTGGTTGAGGTCATTGAGAAAGGTGACCTCGACGCTTTAGCGATACGCAGCTTACTTGAAGTCTATCTGAAACCTTTGTTGGATAAGCAGGTTGATACTCTGGTATTGGGTTGCACTCATTACCCCTTTATCTCACAGCTGATCAGTGAGTTGGCTGGTGAATCGGTCAGGGTGATTGATACAGGTGAGGCAATTTCGCGCGAGTTAAAACGGCAATTGGTTGCACATGATTTAGCAGTAAACAGTGAGCAACAGGCTGATCTTTGCTTTTGGAGTAGCAGTCGTAACTCGGAAGCGGTGATCGCCCGTCTATGGGGAGAATCGGTGATAGTGGGGCAACTTGACTTCTGATCTGTTTATGCAGCCCTAAAATTATGTGTCAGAAATCCATAAGTGGTTAAAAATAGGACTTTTTCCCCTTGCATGGGTGAAACTGCCAATTATGGTTCGGTTCATTCAATATGAGAGGAAACAATTAT
>Ga0316203_1000284_pt1 | contig 74052 bp, 71 predicted proteins | sample 6monrhotite_MG_FD_204940 | JGI IMG/M metagenome (GOLD analysis project Ga0316203, IMG submission 204940) | Microbial mat bacterial communities from mineral coupon in-situ incubated in ocean water Damariscotta River, Maine, United States -... | ecosystem: Environmental > Aquatic > Marine >... | reverse complement strand
GACATCACAAAATATATCAATTAGTTTATTCATCTGCCCACCTTATGTGCTTTCAAATCGTTTTTAGTCGAAAGATCTGATCGCGAGGTGGGCAATTAGTTCAATTCTTATCCAGAATTCAGGTTAGCTAACTAATTCATAAACCCTAAATCACTTTGATTAAAGCGCTGTAAATTAGGGAACACCGCTTTAATCTCATTGGTGCTTAAACCGAACCATTTTGCCAGTGTTGCTGCATATTGATCAACCGATGTTGTTGGGATCATCCTACCATCACCGAAATCATCAGCAGAATTTAAATTAATATCCTCGGGTAAGGTGCCATAAATATCACCACCTTTAACTGCGCCACCCATAATTATATGATGCCCGCCCCAACCATGATCAGTACCATCACCATTACTTGATAATGTTCTACCGAAATCTGAAAAAGTAAAAGTAGTTACTTGATCAAATAACCCAAGTGCTTTTAAATCAGCATTAAACGCGAGTAATGAATCACTTATACGCGCTAATAATGTAGGATGTTTAACCGCTTGATTATCATGGGTATCAAAGCCACCTAAGCCAACAAAAAATACTTGTCTTGGCTGTCCAAGTGTTTGTTGGCTACTCGCAAGTTTAGCTACCATTTTTAATTGTTTTGCTAAATGGTTGTTAGGGTAATTTACGCTGCTGTTAGCTGCATTTTCTAGTGCACTGCTGAGCATATTAATATTACTTTGCGCGCGATTATATATATCACTGTGGGCTTGCCCTAATTTATGTCGATTGGCGCTATTTAGTTGATTAAGCACTGCAATACGTTGAGCATTCCATGATTGATCTGGATTTAATGCTTCAAAAGCTTGTACACCAGAAGCATCGATAGAATAGGGCAAAGAACTCATTCCCGTTTGCAACAAGTTACTGCCATCAATGGAGAGGTTCATTGACAGTGGGTTGCTAGTATCCATAATTAAATCAGCCATGCGTCCAGCCCAACCGGTCGGTACAGTTTGTTCTGGCCAAGCGGTTTGCCAATGCTTTTGTTGATCGTTATGAGAAAACAACTGTGGCGGTAATAAATTCCAGTCTTGTAAGGCTTGTGTTTTAGTTACCGGTTGTAATAACGGACCTGTATTGGCTAAAAAAGCTAAATCTCCTTGTTGAAATAATTGTTGTAAAGATGACATTGCATTCGGTAAACCTAATGCATAGGGTTGTGCTGTCATTGGTGAAATTGACGATAATTGATCTTGTTGATAAGCCAAAGCTTGACGAATTGATTGATACGTTTGGTATTCACTGTTTGCTGTTGGCACTAACATGTTAAATGAGTCGTTGCCACCATGAAGAAATATGCACACAAGTGCTTTGTAATCATCAAAACGGCTTGTTGATTGTGCTAATGTACTTTTTATTAGTGCCAGATTACCAAACGCTGAACTTGCTGATGACAGTCCTATAGACCCTGCAAGAAAACCTTTTATGAAATTTCGACGGTTGAAAGAATGAAGGAACTTATCGTGAATCTTTTTGTTAATATCTGTCATAAGATGTGCTCCTACTGCTGAACAATGTATTGTGGTGAAACCATGATTAGAAAAAGTAAATTTGATAATCGTTGTGGCACATCTTCACCACTAGTTTGGTCGTAGGCAGTTTTTAAAATATTTTTTACTTCATCATTCATCGAGCCAGAAAAAAATAAAATATTTAAATAATCTAAGAGTTTGTCAGTATCATTTGCTAAAGGTTTTAGTTGGCTTAAATCAATTAAAATACGATCGTTTTCAACATCATTAGGATCCATGTCTGTATTGCCCCAAAATGTTGAATAAGCGAAAAAATTACTGGTTCGAGTTAAGTAATTTTCAGTCGCTATTTCTAATTCTGGAGCCACTAAATTATTATCGCTAATTACACCAGGCGGAGCATAACTTGGAGAGAAAAAATTAAACACGTGTGGCGCGCTTAGCGGTGCTTGTTTGAAGAAATATTCAGGATAACCCATCTGAAAACGTTCACTCGGCGAGCTAGCATCAAATGCACGCCATAAATGTGTTGCTCTTAGTAGGGGCTCTCGTATTTTTCCAAAAGTTTGCGGATTATTTTTATATCCATTTAATGCTTCATCATCAATAAGTATTGCGGTGATCACCGCAGATAAATCACCGCGAACACCTTGGCTATTATCATTAAATACCTTAGCAACTCGTTCAATATATGCTGGCGTTGGATTACTAGTGACTAAACGTTGAATCAACTGTTTACTAATAAAAGGTCCTACATTGGGATGATTAAAAATAGTGTCTAACGCTATTTTTAAATCTTGGTTCGCAGTTCGATTGGCAGGAATAACCACGTTATTGAATAAAATTTTTTCACTTTTATCATGAAATGCCTCAACAGGTGTCATTGGCAGCATAGTGTTGTAATTTTGATTAAAATCCCACCAACTTTGTGTTGTGGTACCATTAAAATTCCAACCCGTATAAACATGCGCAAATGCTTTAATAATATTTTGATCATAAGTTGGAATACTATTTCCGTTTTCAAGCTTTGTTGAACCATCAAGGTTAAGTTCAACTAAGCCAATACTGAATAATTGCATAACTTCGCGCGCATAGTTCTCGTCAGGGCGAATGTTGTTCTCATCATTAGGTTTTTGATTACCAAGCATACTTAAATACATACCCATAATCGGCGATAAAGTAACGTTTTCAAGTAAGTCGCGGTAATTTGCAAAAGCGTTATTAACAAGTAAATCATTATAATTTGCAAAACCATAGATATCATCACCAAAAGCACTGTCGTCTGAAACCACAAAAATTTCACTTAAGGCAAATGCAACTCTTTGTCGTAATTGATCTGGGGCTGTTAAGGCATGAGTGAACCAAGCTTCCACTCGATGCTCATGCCAAAGTTGTTCGTTTTCAACTAAGTTTAAAGTGGGCTCTAATGCGGTTAAATATTTAACATGAGAACTTGCCGGTAAAGCAATTTGTGCTTTGATCCAATTGGTATAACCTGTTTCAACATTACCTGTTTCGGCAAGCGCTTCAATTTCAGACATTTTTGCGCCAAAAGTAGCATGATTTAGAAAACGAGCTGCATCAGCTTGAATTATATTTACAGGTGGAGAAGGTGGTGGTTCTGGTGTAGGTTGGCTTGACAAGGTGCTATCACTTCCCCCGCCACAGCCTGTTAGTAACATTAATAACAGTGCAATAAAGTGTGTTTTAAGCATAACTATACTTCCTATAATTGGCGTGGGGGCCATTTTTAGTATATACCCAAACCACCTAAAAGTGCAGGATTCAGCTGAAACTAGCATCTTCAAGTGGCTTGGGTATAGTTATTTAAAGCTAAAAATCTAGTCCTAATTACCTGTTTAATAAACAGATAAGCCAAGTTGTTCTGCCACAGCTTTTATCATACTAATGGCACGACTTGAATTACCAAATTTATTAAGTTTAGGGCTCCAACTGGTGATCACGCCAAAATTTGGCACCACGGCAATTATAGCACCACCAACACCACTTTTAGCCGGTAAACCAACGCTAAAGGCAAATTCACCTGATTGATCGTACATACCACTGGTGGATAAAATAGCATTTATTTTATGGGTATCATGGCGACTACAAACCATTTTTCCTGTATTTGGATTTATGCCTTTGTTGGCAAGAAAAACTAAACTTTTGGCGAGTTGCTTAGCGGTAATTGCAATAGAGCATTGGTAAAAATAATGCTCTAACACTTCTTGCACATTTGCTTCAATATTACCAAAACTTTTCATTAAATAGGCTAATGCAGCGTTTAAATTACCGTGTTCTATTTCTGATTGATAAACATTTTGATCAACAAAAATATTATCATCATCGGCAAGTTGTCGAATAAAATTAATAACAGCAGAACGACTTGCTGAATAATGGCTTACTAAAACATCAGCCACTAAAATAGCGCCAGCATTAATAACTGGATTTCGAGGGATCCCCTTTTCCCACTCAAGTTGTACGATAGAGTTAAAGGGTAGTCCTGATGGTTCCATATTTACGCGTAACCATAAGTCATCGCCAAGCCTTGCCATTGCCATGACTAAGCCAAAAACCTTAGATACGCTTTGCATAGAAAAGGCGGTATTATCGTCACCCACTGAATATATATTTCCATCAATAGTGGCAACAGTAAGTGCTGCTTGATCAGGATTTACTTGCGCTAAAGCGGGAATATAATCAGCCACCTTACCAATATTAGGGTGTTTTAAAGTCTCTTTATAAATGGTGGCTAATACAGCTTGTATATCAGCGGGTTTTTGCCAAATACTTTCCATTACTACTCTATTTCTAAGGATAAGGTTTTAAAAATAGAGTAATAACAAAAATAGTTGGCTGTGGCTATGTATAAATTTTTCGTTAGAACGATAATGCCTAAGCTATTTTATGCAAATTTTTGCGATGATAATGTCTTAATGCATGTTCTTTTTGTCTACTTTGGCTAAATGCTGTAACCCGTTTTAAATACCCTATTACACGCGTGCCGTGATCAATATTTTCACTACCACAAGCGCTGCAATGTGTTAAGGTGCGTTTGTCTATTTTTTCACAGTCATTACAAATGGTTATTTTTACGTTAATGCAAAAATAATTACATCCTGTTGCCGCGGCCACATTAAATAGTTTTAAATATGCGTCAGCTGATAAGCTTTCATCTAAATTTAAATGCAACGCTGAACCGCCATCTAAATATTGGGTCATTTCTTTGCCATGCATAATAAACTTGTCTAAATGATTAGTTTTTTCATCGTCTTCTACCAAATAAAAATAAGAGTTGTAGCAATCACGATTAACTTGATAGCCATCGTTGCGATCCCACTTGGCATTTTTAACCCCTAAATTTTCAGCGGGTACAAATTCAGTATTGAACATATAACCATAATCTTTCTTAGCGTGTTGATTCGCGGTATAAATAACCTTTAATTGCTCACCAACAAATTGCTTATACTCGTTATTATTGCCTACTGTTATACCATTAAATTCAGCAGCTTCTGCCATACCGTTAATGCCAATGGTTAGAAATTGTTTATCTAAATTAATAAAACCTGCGTCATAAACCGCCAATGCACCTTGGGCAAGATAATCTTCCATTAATTTTCGATAAGCAACCTGATATTTCTGAATTTTTTCAATTTCTGTTTGTAAATCTCGATCATCTTGAATCAAGCGATTCATATTAATAGTAATAACATTAATTGAACCTGTTGCTACCCCTCCAGCACCTAAAGTATAAGAAAACGTGTTATCCGATATTTCGTTGCGCAGACGGCAACATGAAGCAAGCGAATCGGCACTATCAGATAAATAAACGAAAAATGAATTACCTTGTGATTTTTCTTTTGCCAAATCATAAGCAAACTGTTGGTCTTTGCATTGACCATTTTCAGTGAGCATTGCCGCAGTGATCACCGGAAAAGTGAGGATCGCTTTTTCACGTTCTTTGTTGATCCACGTTAAAAAGAATTTTTGTAAACCATCAACACTTTGCCAGCTTGGTACAGAAAAGTCGGGAAAAACAAAATTTTCAAACATTGATTTAAAATAATATTGATCAAATACTGAAATATTCCAAAATACACTTTGGTAGCCGCGCGCTGCAGCGGGTTGATTCAATGCATAAACAACATGCTGCAAGTGATTTTCTATCGATTTTTTATGGGTAATAAGATAATTGTCACCAAATTCTTGGCGAGCGAAATAATCAAAATAAGTTAAAAATTCAACCGTTGCTACCGCACCAGCAAATTGCGATGAAATGGCAAAAATTAAATTAACAAATGAGCCACAAAAAGAATCTAAATGTTTTGGAGCTTTAGATTCGCCGCCTAATTTGGTTAAGCCATCAAGTAAAAATGGGTACATGCTAATTGAGGTGCAATAAGGCTTTAAGCTGGTTTCGTCGTGTACATATATTTCGTGATCTTCAATTTGACGAATATATTCTTTGCTTAATTCTTCGCCAAATTCTTCTTTCACTTTTCCTTGCACTAAGGCTCGATTAATTTGTACAAAACAATCTTTTAGTAATTCAGCTTCTAATGTCGCAATATTTTTATGGGTAACGTTAGCATTGGCATCCATTTTAGATCCATCCGCCGCATTTTTTGCTGAAAAATACTGTTCAATAAACGTTTTTTTATTATTAATTTGTTGTTCACTAAGCCGCAGCATGAATTTTTTCCTCTGTATGGTTAATTGAATTATTTGTTGAAAAGAACAGGTAATTTAGTTTTTCACCGCTGATCACATTTCTAAAAACCTGATTTGTTGTTGTGCTTTCTAAGCCACCTAACTTAGCCTGCCATCGCCCTGTTTTTAAAAAGGTTAAGTGTTGAATAATATTAATATCAAGATAATCTTGTCCAGAATAGAGACAAGTTTTCAAACCCAAATTGTTAGCAATAATTAATTTTTCAATAAGTGCATTTGCTTGCCATTCACCACCGAAAAAAACGACACAACTGATCAAGCTTTTATATTTATTTATCCATTGAATAAATTTTTGGTTGGTTAATTCAAAACCATTATTGTCATCCCATAGCTCAGTGCTATGGCATCCATTGCAACCGATTTTGCAGCCAGTAATGCTAAAGCATAAGCTAATTTCGTTAGGAACTTCTTGAAAAACAACAGCAGGTGTTATGCATTTAAATTTCATCTTTATACCGTATGTAGTTATATTTTTTGCTGGTAGACACAATATAGAGCGTTTTTAAGGTTTGGTATTTTGATTTAGATCAATATTTAACAAGTAAGCTTTAAAAATTATATCTATATATTGTGTTTGTGATTTATATCACTACCACATGTTGTGTTTAAGGGTTTTTTAAACAGAATACTAATAATCAGGAAAAAAATTTAATGATCTGTTAAAATACGGCTTTGAATTTGTTGACCAGTTTAGGACTTTACTTTGACCAATAACGATATATTACGGCGTATTCGCTATACCTTTAATTTTAATGATAAGCAGATGGTGGCTATTTTTGCTTTAGCCGACCAGCAGGTAACACGAGAGCAAGTGTGTAATTGGTTAAAAAAAGAAGAGGATAGCGACTATGTTAATTGCACTGATGTGCAGCTGGCTACCTTTTTAAATGGCTTTATTAATGAAAAACGTGGTAAACGCGATGGTGAGCAACCAGCTGCTGAGAAAAAATTAACCAATAATATTATATTAACTAAATTAAAAATTGCCTTTTCGTTAAAGGCTGAAGAAATTATTGAGCTATTAAATGCAGCTGATTTACGGATCAGTAAACCTGAATTAAGTGCTTTTTTTAGAAAGCCTGATCACAAACATTATCGCCAATGTAAAGATCAAATATTACGTAATTTTTTACAAGGCATGCAAGAAAAGTATTATGTAGAACGCAGTAGAAAAATAGATTTTAACGTTGAAAAAGCAACAGATAGCACAGCAGAAAATGCTTCAGACACACCTTATGGAAGTAGAATTCAAGGCTGGCGTGCAGATAAAGATGATGAAGTAAAAGTAGGGCAGTCAGTAAGAAATTCAGCACACGATTCAACAAAAAATAAAGATAATAAATCGGCAACCAGATCAAACAAGGCCAAATCCCCGAAAACTATTTATGTTAATCCTAAGGCAACAATTACTGAAAAAGCCGCACCCAAACGAAAGGTGCTGAAGTTGAAACCTGAAGATATTTGGAAAAATAGTTAGCTATGCATCTTATTTAGGAAGGTTGAAATAAGTGTGTTTTTATTGTTTGTATTGAGTTTTTTAGTCCTTTAATTGAATAGATCCTGAACTAAATTCAGGATGACGAATAAATTCAGGATGACGAATAAATTTAGGATGACGAATAAATCAGGATGACAAATTAGGTATCGTCACCCGAATAATTTACAGAGCCATAAGTAACTAATAAAATTAAGTATCATGCGTTTATGAGTTACATAAACGTTATTAATTAAGCTGATATTTATCCAATAAACCCTCCGCCATTTCTTCGGTTAATTGTTCTACATCGTTAATATTTTCAAGTAATTCATTGAGCATTGTTTTATGCTTTTCGCCTAAATCAAAGGCTTCACGATAAGGTCTATGTTCAAACATCACCATCGCATAACGCGGGGTAAAGCGCTTTGGAAACCATTGCTGAATTTTAAAGGCACATTGTTTTTTTAATAAATACTCAGCTTGGGCAACACTGCTGCGCATTTCTATATAATTTTCTATGGCCATGTCGGCAATTGCGTCGCTATTGGTTTTTCGTTGCTGCTCTACAGTTTGAAAAAATGTTTGCCAGTTAAAATCATCATTGAGTTCGCTCGCTTTGGGTAATAGTTGATTGACTAAATCGCAATCTTCAAAGCCACAATTCATACCTTGCCCATGAAAAGGCACGATAGCATGGGCGGCATCGCCTAAAATTAATGCTTTATCTTCAAACGACCAAGGCGCACATTTTACCGTGGCTAAATGCCCTACAGGATTGTTAAAAAATTCGTGTTCTAAATTATCTAAAAGCGGTTTTAATTCACTAAAATGCAAATCAAAAAAATGATTAAGTTCTTCAATATTAAAAATTGTACTAAAACTCGGCATTTTTATATTAGTTAAAATGTTGGCTTTATTTGCTGGTGCTAAGTTCTTTATAGGCAAGAAAAGAGTTACCGTAAAACTGCCATCTAAATTTGGCAGTGCAATAATCATAAAGTTACCGCGTGGCCATATATGTAGGGCATTTTTCTCTATTTTGTGATTGCCTTCAGCATTGGCTTTTATCGTTAATTCTTTATAACTATGATCAAGTATCTGTTCATCGTTTTGATAATTCAATAAACTACTACTTTGCTCAAGTATGGCTTTTCTTAAGGGAGAATTAGCGCCATCTGTACCAAAAATCAGTTCAAAATGATGTTCAACTGGATGAGCGCCATTAAGGTTGTTATTCAGTAAAGACAGTTCTTGGTTATGAAGATCTATGGCGGTAATGCGGTGGTTAAAATGAAAAGTAACTAAACCTGTATTTTCAGCTTGAGTCATTAAATAACTATTTAATTCGCCACGCGAAATTGAATAAATCACTTCATTTTCGTTTTGTCCATAAGGTTGTAAGTTTGCTTGTTCGCCATCAATATGTACCATACGGCCACGCATGGTGATCAGCATTTTTTCGATATCAGCCATTAAACCTAAATCTTTAAGTGGCTTAATGCCGCGATTTGCTAGCGCTAAATTAATCGATTTTCCAGCGCTAATGTCTGCTTTTCGTAAATCTGGACGAGATTCAAATACCACAACTTTATAGCCTTTTTGGGCTAACACTAAAGCGAGTAAAGAGCCCACCAAACCGCCACCAGCAAGGGTAATGGTTTTATTGTGGCTGCTTTCTTGTTTTTGCGTTGTTCCGCTCATTGTAAACACTCCTTTAAAATACGTACAAAGTGATAAATATCGCTAAACGAATTGTACAAAGGTACGGGCGCAACTCGTATAACATTGGGCTCTCGCCAATCGGTGGTCACGCCTTTGGCTTCAATACGGTTAAATAAGGTTTTACCGTCTATACCCAGTTCGTTAATTGCGCTTTTATCGATCATTAATGATAACTGACAACCACGCTCATTTTCTGCTGTTGGCGTGATCACACGGATTTTACCCGTTAATTCTTGTGCCAGTAAATCGAGCATATATTGGCTAAGTTTTAATGATTTTTCTCGTAAGGCTTTTATACCACCTGCCATTTTTATTACATCGAATGAGCCACGGATCGCCGCCAACGATAATACGGGCGGATTAGATAATTGCCAACCTTCTGCTGTAGGGATCGCTTGAAAATCGTTAGCCATTTTAAAACGGGTCGTTTTATCGTGTCCCCACCAACCAGCAAAACGATTAAGTGTAGTATTGGTGGCATGTTGGTGATGCACAAAACAACCAGCAACCGAACCAGCACCAGCATTTAAGTATTTGTAAGAACACCAACAAGCAAAATCTACCTGCCAATCGTGCAATGATAATTCAATATTACCCACCGCATGAGCAAGATCAAAACCCACTTTTATGCCTTTAGCGTGAGCCTTTGCGGTAATGGTTTTCATATCGAGTACTTGACCAGTGTAATACTGCACGCCGGGCAATAAAACTAATGCTATTTCATCACCATGCTTTTCAATTAATTGATATAAATCATCATGATTAAGTAATTCTTCACCTGTTCTTGGATGCCATAACAACATATTGTCATCAACATTTTGTTGATGATGTTTCAACTGAGATTCAACTGCGTAGTGATCTGAGGGAAAGGCGTGATCTTCAATTAATATTTTTGTGCGTTTACCCTGAGGTTGATAAAAGCTTACCATCATAAAGTGTAAGTTAGGGGTAAGCGAATTCATCATTACCACTTCTTCTGGTTCGCTGCCAACCAACAAAGCCGCTTGTTCGGTTAAAAATTCATGGTAGGGCATCCACGGAAATTCGCCTTCAAAATGTCCTTTTACGCCGCGTTGCTGCCATGCATCTAAAAACTCGATAACATGTTCTCGCGCTAGTTTAGGTTGTAAACCAAGTGAGTTGCCAGTGAAGTAATATTCATCGTTTCCATTGGCTTGTTTAGGAATGGCAAATTGCTCGCGCATACTAGCGAGTGAGTCTTGGTTATCGAGTTGTTGTGCATATTCTAGGCTGTATATAGTCATTTTGGTTCTGCTTGTTTTATTTGTAGTTTTTGTTTTTATTTTAGTTATTTGAATGTTCGCGTTCTGCATTTTGAGTTCCTGACCTCCGTCAGGATGACAGTTTTGCCGTCAGGATGACAGTTTTGCAGTCAGGGTGACAGTTTTTCCTGTCAGGCTGAATGTTCGTCATGCTGAATTTATTTCAGTATCTCTGCTTTCAATCAACTCTGCTGGATATAATACTGGCCTGCTTGGTGCGGCATCATTAACAAAAGCAGGTGTTTGTAAATTTAAAAAGTAAAAACCATCGATCACTTGATTATCAATATAAGCCAGTTCAGTAATAGTTTTATTAATTAAGCTGCTAGGACTGGGCTGATGTGCACCTTCAATAACTTGCCAAAATAGGTGATGACAAGTCATTAAACCATCATCATGCAAGCGATCAATTGACGGTAAATCAACAATTAAATGTTCAACACCGCGCTCATTTAAATACAAAATTGCTTCACGAGTAAAAAAAGCGGGTTGATTATCGCCGTGATAATGTGCGTCTTGTTTATTTATTTCGTTCGGTAAAGTGCGAATAACCACGGCACTTAACTGCTCGTTCTCAAAACTATTGAGTGCTTGTTCAAGCGCGTTTCGAGTTATAACTTTATCGTCAAGTTCAAATTCAGGGCTGTAGCTTTCTGGTGTATGACTTTGTAGGCTGGAATTTATTGCTTGGCTTGCCAATTCAGGCGTAATAGAAATTAATGCACAAGACAGTAAGCTAGGAATATTAAGCTCACTGAGCATTAAACTTAATGGCGCATTAAAATCGCAAATATGGGCAATTGTTTCGGTATGCGTGCCGTTGCAATGAGGGTTAAGTTGTAACTCGTTAACATTACAACTGCCACCTTGAGTAGTATCACCAATAAATCCACCTGCTTGCATGGGTTTCGCACTGGCAAAATCAGCATCGAAATGATTAGGTTGTTGATGATTAAAGTTTAACGGGATCGCTAAATTCCAACTAAAGTCGTTATTAATTTGATAACGCTGATTGAATAATTCAACGATGATTTTCATTATACTCTTACCTTAATTTTTACTGGCGACGGTACCACATTGCTGGCAAGTACAGTGTTTAGAGTTTTCAAAAAAGTTTTTAAACACTACGGGTAAATCAGCTTCAATATTTGCCAATAAAAAATGCTCATGGTAAAGCTCATGTTGGCAATTTGTACAAAACCAATACAATGCATCCTTTTGATCATTAGCGCGTTTTTGCTCAACGACTAAACCAACACTATTCGCAAAGCGTTGTGGTGAATGTAGCATTTTGGGAGGCAATAAAAAAATCTCGCCTGCTTTTATCGCGATATCTTTAAAAACGCATTGGCCTGCATGCTCATCAACCACTTTTAAGATCATTTCACCTTCAAGTTGATAAAAAAGCTCGGGTGTTTCGTTGTAATGATAATCGCTACGATTATTTGGCCCGCCAACCACCATAACAATAAAATCATCTTGTTCAAATATTTGCTTGTTACATACGGGCGGTTTTAGTAAATCGCGGTGTTCATCAATCCAAGCCTGTAAATTAAATGGTGTCGCGTAAGAAAAATTCATGAATTACTCCCTTATGATTGTTTATCATTAGTTGTGAGAATTTAGCGCAGCAATACACTTTAATTCTATCGCAATGGGTGTTGGTAATTTGTTTATTTCAACGGTGGTACGACACGGCTGATTATCGCTAAAGTACTCAGCATAAATACGGTTGTAAATGGCAAAGTCATCTTTGATATTGGTCAGAAAAACCGTAACATCGACCAAATCTAACCAAGAGGCATTAGCTGCTTCAAGTATCGCTTTGATGTTTTGAAACACGCTATGACATTGCGCCTCAATGTCGTAACTAACAATGTTACCTTGCTCATCAAGCTCAACGCCTGGAATTTTATTAGTGCCTGCTTTACGTGGACCTACACCTGATAAAAAGAGTAAATTGCCAACACGTTTGGCGTGCGGATATAAACCGACAGGTTTTGGTGCTTGTGCTGAATTTATACTGTTTGAATTATGCTGTTTATTCATATTATTTCTTATTTTAATAGGTAGTGTTAATCGATGGTTGTATTAGATATTTGTTATTAAAAGTTTTTATTAAAAGTTTTGGTCGCTGATTTTATGTGTATATATTGAGATCCTGACCTTCGTCAGGATGACGGTGTTTAACCGTTGCCTTTGCCATGATTAATTTAGCTCAACACCTAAAATCGTCATGCTGAACTTGTTTCAGCATCTCATTTATCGAATTACCTCAATCAAATATAGCGTACGCAAGAATATTTGCTCAAATAAGCGTCCATTTGCAGCCTAAAGCGCTAGCAAATATTGCTCCTGATGATTTGAATTTGTGGCAAGCTTGGTTCATATGATTTATTTTTAATTTCAGTAATATAATTGTGTTGTCAATATTGTCTGTTAAAACCTAAGATCCTGACCTTCGTCAGGATGAAGGTGATTAATGGTTATATCGTCATGCTGAACTTGTTTCAGCATCTTTATCCTTATTAATATTTAATACAAACATTCTTGGTTTCGGTAAAAAAGCGCATTGCTTCAATACCTCCTTCACGACCAAGGCCGGAATGTTTCATGCCGCCAAACGGTGTACGTAAATCGCGTAATAACCAACAATTTATCCAAACAATGCCTGTTTGTAACTGTTCAGCAAATTGATGCGCTCGTGTTAGATCATTGGTCCACACGGTTGCAGCTAATCCGTAATGACTTTCGTTCGCTAAGGTTAATGCTTGTTGATCGTGATCAAAAGGTTGCAAGGTGATCACGGGGCCAAAAATCTCCTCTTGATTACAAACAGCCTCATTATTCAAATCTTCTATAATGGTTGGTTGTAAAAAATAGCCTTGAGCGCAACGACCGGTTAAATGTACTTGCTCACCACCACACAACACTGTACCACCCGCTTGTTTAGCCAACTCAATATATTGTTTTATTTTGGTTAAGTGATCGTTTGAAACAATCGCGCCCATTTGAGTATGTTCTAACAACGGATCTTGTGGGCTTAATGCTTGTGCTTTAGCAACTAGCGATTTTTTGAATTTATCGTAAATGCCACGTTCTATATAAAGCCTTGAAGAACATAAACAAATTTGACCTTGATTGGCAAAACTGGCACGAAATACTTCATCAACGGTTTTATTAAAATCGCAATCGGCAAAGATAAGCGCAGGATTTTTACCGCCTAATTCTAAGGATAATTTTTTAAATTGTCCCGCAACTTGGCTCGCAATCGCGGCACCTGTTTTAGTGCCACCGGTAAAAGAAATCGCTTTAACTTTAGGATGATCGCAAATAACAGATCCAATACCAGCACCAGTACCATGCAAAATATTTAATACGCCTTCAGGTAAACCTGCTTGTTGGCAAATTTTACCGAGTAAATAAGCGGTTTTTGGTGTTACTTCTGAAGGTTTAGCAATAACGCAATTTCCTGCGGCGAGTGCTGGCGCTATTTTCCAAGTAAATAAATACAGTGGTAAATTCCACGGCGAAATACAACCAACAATACCTATTGGCTGGCGTAAGGTGTAATTAATCGCGGAGCCTGCCATGTTGTGTGCTTCGCTAGCAAATTGAGAACAAGCATGGGCGAAAAACTTAAAATTGCTGGCAGCACGAGGAATATCTACAACTTTAGCTAAACTTATTGGCTTGCCGTTATCGATTGCTTCAGCGGTAGCTAATTCACTTAAATTATCTTCAATACCTTGCGCTATTTTTAGTAAAATATCGGCACGCTGTTCTAAGGGCATATTTCGCCATGTGGGCAAAGCTTTTTCGGCAGCTGTAATGGCTAATTCTAAATCAGCCTTATCGCTACTGGGGATTTGTTCATAAACCAAGCCTGTTGCTGGCTCAATATTATCAAGATATTGATTGTTTATGGGCGCGCAATATTCGCCATTAATAAAATTAGCAAGTTGCTGCATTAGTTTAAATATCCAGTATTGGTGTTATAAACATGACGTTCTACCGCCATCGACGGGTAAATTTATACCGGTAATATAGCCTGCGGCAGGCGATGCTAAAAAAGCAGCGGCAGCGGCAAATTCTTCGGGTTGTGCAAAACGGCGCATTGGAATGATACTTTTTTCATTAATGGCAGCTTGCTCAACAGAAATGTTTTGTTTTTTCGCTTTGCCTTCAATAATAGCATCAAGCCTTTTGGTTGCCGTTGCGCCGGGTAAAACATTGTTAACGGTAATGCCATATTCGCCGAGTTCATTGGCAAGGGTTTTTGCCCAACTTGCAACCGCGCCGCGAATCGTATTTGAAACCCCTAAACCGTTAAGCGGTTGTTTTACCGAGGTTGAAATAACATTAATAATGCGGCCATAAGTCTTGGCTTTCATGTTAGGGACAAGCGCTTGCACTAAATTATGGTTAGACACTAAATGTAAATTAAAGGCATCAACAAAAGCGCTGGCATCACTGTTTATCGCCAAACCAGGCGCAGGGCCACCGGTATTATTAATTAAAATTTCAAAGCTGTGATGGTTTTCAATAAAGTTATCGATAGCAGATTTTACTTGTTCTGGTTTTGAAAAATCGGCTACCAGCACACTGTGTTGTTGGCCTTGCTCGGTTGATAGTTCTGCTTTTACGGCTTCTAAAGCTGCTTGGTTTCGAGAAAATAGGGTAATAGTTGCGCCTAAATTTGCTAGTTCAATAGCACATGCTTTACCAATACCTTGGCTAGAACCACACACTAACGCATGTTTACCTGTTAAATTAAGATCCATTTTTCACTCTCTTTTTTGTCGCTTTTGTTGTCACTTTTTTGCCTCATTTAACGTTAAACGTTAAGATGTTGTTATCGTGAGTTTAAGCGTTATCATTTTTTATGCGTTAATTTGTAGCATAAAAAAATTTTTTTTGTCAGTAAAAAATGTGTAAAAAAATGAGATATAAATCCATTCGTTGGGTTTATTAGTGCATTACAAAACAAATAAACTAAAAATTTTAACGTTAATGGTGATTATTTAATACGTACTATATTTTTTGATTGCTGGGCTTTTATTTTGATTATTTGTTGATGTATTTGGTCAGCCTCAAAAGTTAATTCAGCATAGCTTCTTATATCACCATTACGTTGGGCATTCATCGCCTCTTCTAATTTTAAATCGTGGAGTTTAGTTAATTTTTTTGTTGGATTAGATTTGAAAAATGAAAACATCGTCTACTCTGGTTCGTTTATATGGTTAGTAATAAAATATCTATACGTATAAAGTGTTGTTTGGGTTTACCGATGTTAGTAATAAAGTCTAAGTGCAGTACTTTTTACCTTAAATTAGTGATGTTGTATCCGACTTTGTGTACCTTATTGACTCTTATTTTCAAAAACACCTAGGCAGTGGGAATATTTTACTTATGAATAAGTCTGGTTTTAATTATAAAGATATTGTGGATCATGCTAAAGATGTGATCATCGTGACTAAAGCATTCCCTCTTGATGACCCAGGGCCAGAAATAGTTTATGTGAATAAAGCCTTTACGGAGTTAACCGGGTATAGTGAAAATGACGTGATGGGTAAAACACCGCGTATTTTACAAAGCGATGATACCAATAAAGAGAGCACCAATGCTATTCGAAAGGGACTAGAACAAGAGATCCCCGTTAGAGTTACATTAAAAAACATTTCAAAATCAGGAAAGCTTTATTGGCTTGATTTAAGTATTATTCCTTTAAAAAATAATCAAGGAATTATCACCCATTTTGCGGCAATAGAACGCGATATCACTGAACAAAAAAAGGTTGAATTTGAATTACAAAATCTGGCCAGAACAGATCCTTTAACAGGCTTGCATAATCGACGTTCATTTACTGAATTTTTAGAAAACGAACTAGTAAGGTACAAACGAAGTACTGAAAAATACTCGCTTTTAATGTTAGATATTGATCACTTTAAACGCATTAATGACACTTATGGTCATGATGTCGGCGATATAGCCATACAAACGTTGGCAAAAACCTGTGTTTCTGCGCTAAGGCTTCACGATAAGGCAGCCAGAATAGGAGGCGAAGAATTTTGTATAATACTTCCTTACACCACTAAAAATGAAGCATATGCTATTGCCGAAAGGTTAAGAGAAAATATTGCTAAATGTTCTATTGCAACAGCAACTGAAAAAATTTTTATCACTGTCAGTATTGGAGTGTCTGAGGTAATGGCTGATGATACTGACTATACCACAATACTTAAAAGAGCCGATGAAAAAATGTATCATGCCAAGTATTCTGGCCGCAACAGAACCTGTATTTAATTACTCTAATGACCAAAGATAGGTGTTTATATTGCACCAAAATGATTTCCAATAAACTTACAAAATATTGATTTAAAATAAAGCGTATTAACATCACGTTTGTTTTACTAGCCGTTAATGAGTAACTTCTACTTGCTTTATATACTGAAGTGGTCAATTAAAAATTGGCCACGGTTTTGTAGTTTAGCCCGTACTTTAGCTCTAACTTATTTGGGCTTGGTCTCAGCGTCACTCTCAGTTATATTATGACTACATTTACGATTATTTGACGACTTTTTATGAATATTCGCTCTAAACTAACGTTGAGCTTTGCCTCTACGGTTATTTTGCCTATTATTGCTATTGCGATTGTCAGTATATCAATGACGATTTCTAAATCTTCAACAAGCTTTGTGGAACGCACTCAGGATGAGTTAAGACAGGTAGACAAGGGCTTTCAACTTTTCTTTCAACAAATCAAAGCTAACGTAAAATTTTTAGCTCAAAATAAGTTAACAACTCAACTTCCTGATAATACTCATACTTATATTGGCTCTGATCATATGATGGAACCAAAAAATGACTCTGTCGAAGAATTAAATTTATATAAGCTGTATAAAGATTTTGGTTTATCACACCCTGATTTACTTTACGTATACACAGGCACTAAAGAAGGTGGCTTTGTTCAATATCCGTTAGAAGAGCTTGGAGGTTATGATCCAAGACAACGCCCTTGGTATAAACAAGCACTAGCTTCTCCCAACGCTCCAATTATTACTGAAGCATATCAAGATGTCATAGGAAAACCCGTAGTAACTTCTGCGTTAGCGGTTAAAAATAAGAAAGGCGATATCATAGGCGTACAAGGTTTAGATGTTACCCTTTCAACATTAACGGATATATTGAGTAATACAAAACTAGGTGAAAGCGGCTATATCATTCTTATTGATGAGTCAGGAACCGTATTAGCAGATGCCAAAACACCAGCGAATAACTTTAAAAATATTAAAGATCTTTCATCATCATTATTTTCTATATTACAAAAAAGTCCAAATCAACATCATTTTTCTACCGAGCATTTAGGTGAAGATGTTGATGTTGCCAGTTATTATTCAAAAGAATTAAAGTGGCGTTTTGTTGGCGTTATCCATAGCGATGAAATTTTAGCGCCTGCATATAGTATGAGTCTGACCATTACCGTGATCGCCTTTATCATGGTTACATTATTTATAGCCATGGGATTTTGGTTAGCTAATCGTATTGTTCAACCCATTAACCGTGTGGCTGAAGGTTTGCGTGATATTGCACAAGGTGATGGAAATTTAACTAAGCGACTAGAGGTTATTGGTCATGATGAAGTTAGTGAATTGGCTCAATGGTTTAATCAATTCTTAGATTCGATTCATCAGCTTGTTGTGGATATTAAAACCTGTGCATCAACATTAAATGTAGTGGCTAATCAATCGGGTATACAAATCGCTGATGTAAAAGCAGTAAGCCATAAACAAGAACAATCAATAGATAATGTGAATAACCTTATCGCAACAATGACAGATATTGCACATCAAACATCAAACGACTGTCAAGAAAGTTCAACGACTATAATGAAAACTGAAGAGTACTCAAAAAAGGGAATTTCGATAATTTCTGTCACGGTAAGTGAAGTGAGTTCGTTAAATCAATCGTTAAGTGAATCCTCTCAATCGATGAAGTCACTTGAACTGGAAAGTGAGAATATTACTAAAATATTAGATGTTATCCGAAGTATTGCTGAACAAACTAATCTGTTAGCACTTAATGCGGCTATTGAAGCGGCAAGAGCAGGTGAGCAAGGGCGAGGTTTTGCTGTGGTCGCAGATGAAGTGAGAACATTAGCACAACGCTCGCGAGGCGCTACCGAAGAAATTGATGCTGTATTGATGAACTTGCTGGATAAAACACGTGTTGTTTCTCAACAAATGGCCGTGAATGTCGAACAATCTAAACAGACTATCGAAAAAATTGAACAAGCGAATCAATCATTTAATGAAATCAGTTCTTTGGTTGGACAAATGAAGGAAAATATCTCACGTATTACTCAAGCCGCAGATAAACAGCGCAGTTCATCGGACTTGATCAATGACGATATTAGTGGCATTAATCAATCTGCAAAAGGTATTGTTAATACTGCTGATACATTGGCCGATGGGTCGAATGACTTACTTGTTTTATCCAAAGATTTAACAAACTTAGTCGGTCGCTTTAAAGTCAGTAATTAACACGTAATATTAGTAGAAACTACTCAGCCTATTAACTGATAGGCTGAGTAGTTACAAATTTTTTTATATTAATTTCCGCTTAGCGCACTTTACGGAAGTAAGCATTTGAGAATTTAGATTGAAAATTTTTGTATATTTTGATCTACAGCGGTCATAGCTGAACAAACACATTGCGTTAACAATCTGGTGATAGCGGACATTCGTGTATAGATGAGAACATATGTATCTTGATGATGACTTTTGCCAATAACACGTTAAGTCTGAGTGCGAACAAAGGATTGTCTATCCTATGGTGGTAGTTTACTGGTGTTATTGACTTAATTTCCCAACCTTCAGAAACAAAAAACATCAACCATGACAATTGATGTTTTCTATAATCCAATTTTAAGAAACTAAATTAAGATTGTTTCTTAAATCGACGTGATGCTAAACCAATCATACCTAATGCAAAAATAGCAAGTGTTGATGGTTCTGGAACATCTATTGATGATGATGTGATTATATCGTCGACTAGTGCTGAACTACCAGTCAATAAAGAAAATCTCAAGGCATCAATACCAGTAAAGTTTAAAATTACATTACTTGATTCATAAAGATTATAAAAACCAGTGGTGACAGAATGTGTAAGTATGCCAGAGAGAAAGCCTTCGATTAAGATCGATGTATTATCCTGATAGACCGAACCAGCATTTACGGATAATGCATCGAATATACTACCTCCGTTATCGATAACAGAATAACCACTGTAAAAACCTAATCCATGTAATCCAGAAGACACTGCATTACCCCAATTAGTATTATAGTTTGAACCAATAATAAATGTGGCACCGGACGGACTGCTCAAGCTAAAGCCACCTCCTAAGTCCTGCGTGTATCCGTTCACGTACGTATATTCATAAATTCCTGAACCAGATATCCCCTCAAAATTTATTAATCCTGCATTAGCGACATTCACTAAAAAAGTGGCTGAAAGTACGACCCCAACAAAAGCGGATCTAAAAAATTTAAATTTCATTTGATATTCCTTTTAATTCCTTCACAACAAATTTGAAAGGATAATGCCCAAAGTGAAACAACATCACTTAACTGCCTTATATGAAGCACAAAACACACCAATATGACAATATATAATGATTTCAATTAGATATGGAATATCACTGATATAAGTCAGTTAGAAAAGTAAAATAACCTGACACTAAAAAAGTTTTTAATTTTGTTATTGGCTATGCTCCCTTGAGCCCTTGATATACTGTTCGTTAGCTAAGTTTCATAGCCATTATGAAAAAACCTTTCATTAATGCAACTAACTATATAAGGTCAGTAATACACCCTTTAGCTGACTATATAAAATCCTGACACTTGAACTAATTCATTTCCGCTTTGCGCACAAAGTGATCGTTAATATTTTAAAAGTGAACGACTAATATGAGTGGTTTTTGCGACTGTCAGGCCAAGTTTAAGCTACTACACATAATATTAAATCTGCGTTATTTATTTAATAGTTGCGCTTGTATTTTTATTATTTTTTGATGTATTTGATCGGCTTCAAAAGTTAATTCAGCATAGCTTCTTATGTCACCATTTCTTTGTGCATTCATCGCCTCTTCTAATTTTATATCGTGAAGTTTAGTCAATTTTTTTGTTGGATTTGATTTGAAAAATGAAAACATGGCGTACTCTGTTTAGTTTATTTCGTTAGTAGTAAATTATAATACGTTTAAAGTGTTGACTTGGTTTACCTATGTTATACCAATTCCATTAAATTTATTCTCACCTCAGAGCAGCATTAGCGAGCTTAGAACAAACAAAATTGATTAAACATAGTCATTCTATATTTCTTCAATTTTGTGATGTTATCAGTTTGCTAATGAGCTCCTAAAGGGCGAGTTTAAAAGGCTGATATGCTGCGTTATTGACTTCGACAAGGGAACAACCATTCTCTTCAATTAATGCCTTGCCTATAAGCCTTTTAATTCTCGCTGAGTGGGAAATAACTTAATAGAATTAGTAATAAAAATAATAAATGATGAATTTCTATCATCAAATATATTTGAATGACTATGTTTAGTTGTATTAATCGACAAAACTTGATCTAAATTAAAGAGCATTAACTCTAATTTTGTTTTACTAACGGTTAGTTATTTATTTTCACTTCTTTTAATGTTCGACAGTTTAAATTATGAAACCCGATGCAACTACAGCAATGACTTTATTGCTAAAACAAATCAACGATACGTTTCCTTTTGATAAGCCCGAAACTGAAATTTGTGCGGGTAAATGTATTGGTTGTCCGAGAAAAGTATTGGAATATTTATCAATGGAAAAGGACTATTATCAAGCACAGCTTAATAATGATGAAACGCCGTTACTGGCTGATATTAGCCGTTTAGCACTGATTGCGAAAAAATCGTATCGGAGTTTACAGCGCAACCAACTAGTTTGATTTTTTGTTGGCTCAACATAAAAAGTCAGCTACGAAAAATAGGTTTAAACAACCATAAAATATTAATTAAATATTTTTAGAGGCCATAATAATTTTATTTCTTAACCACTTATTAGCGGGATCCTTATCCACATTCACATGCCAATATACATGTGCATCCGATTTAGGTAAGGGTACTGGCAAAGGGGAAATGGTAAGATCAAAAATTTCGCTATACATCAGTGCCGCTGATTTGGGTAATGTTAGTATCATATCGCTAGTGAGTAAAACACGACAGGCAGGAAATGAGTGCTGGCATCTAAGCCCTATTTTTCGATGATAACCTAATCGCGCCAATTCAAAATCTTCAAGCCCCGGCCCTGTTGAACGCGTAGAAACAAGTACATGGTTTTGTGCTAAATAGGTATCCATGTTTAATTGTTTCTGCATACAAGGGTGATCTTTACGCGCTATAACAACAAATTCCTCTTGTTGTAATTGGCTTTGTAAAATGTTGTCGCTTACCGGCAATAATATGTCCATTGCCAAGTCTATAGAGCCGCTAGCGAGTATATGTTCTAGTTCTGTTCGGTTGGCTCTTTTGTTACTAATTAAATTAATGTGTGGCGCTTCTTTATTTAGGCGTTGCATCAGTACCGGTAAATAAGTGGCTTCAAGCGAGCCATGTAAAGCGAGTGTGAAAATCTTTTTGGAAGTAGACGGTTCAAATTGTCGCGACTGCGCTAAACACACTTGTAGTTTTTGTAATGATTCTCTCACGTCTGCTATAACATTTTTAGCAACAGGTGTAGGTTGCATCTCATTTCCTTGGCGAATAAAGAGATGATCATCAAAATGTCGGCGCAGTTTACCTAAGGCATGACTAACGGCGGGTTGAGATAAATGCAATGCTGATGCTGCTTTCGTAATATTACCTTCACAATAAATCGCATCAAAAACAACAAATAAATTTAAATCTATTTTCATACTTTACTCACTGAAAAAACCATACCTGAACCTCTTTATTATTTGAATTATGAATAGTTGGGCATTAGAACTATTCATTTGTTTAATTTAGAACTTGGGCATAACATAGTCAACTATATTTTATACAGCGTAAAAATCTGCGCCTCATTAGGGTTAAAGAGGCGAAAAGTTTAAGGCGACATATTGCCTTAAATGGCACATAACACTGAGAACTTATATGGCCGCTTTATATTTAATTCGACATGGACAAGCTTCATTTGGCAATGCTGATTACGATATGTTGTCAGAGCTTGGTATGAACCAATCAAGACTATTGGGCAAACACTGGCAGTCAAAATCAGTGCCCGCTAAAACCTTTGCGGGTGATTTGTTGCGCCATGGGCAAACATTAGAAGGCTTCATGGAAAATTTCGCCGATGAACAAGTTCCTGTGATATTAGACTCAGGTTTTAACGAATTTGATCACGTAGATATTTTAACCAACTACAACCAGCAATGGCATAACTTTGCAGAAATGAGTGAAGATATTAAACAGTTAAAAAATGCTAATAAAACCTTTCAACAAGAATTTTATCAAGCGATGAATCGTTGGGTTGCTGGCGAATTTGATCACGAATATAACGAAAGTTGGCCTCAGTTTAAGGCTCGCTGTGTACGTGCGTTGAACAACCTGATACAACAAGAACTCAACTTCAATCGTAACAATAACGAACTAGATAGCAAAACAGCAGCAAAAGATATTCTTGTCTTTACCTCAGGCGGAACGATTGCCGCCATTATTCAATACATATTGCAACTAAGTGATCTGAAGACTTTACAAATTAACCAACAGTTAAGAAACACCAGCGTGACCAAGTTGTTGTTTTCGAAAGACAACCTAAGTATCGATTATTTTAATAATTTTAATCATTTAGAAGTGGCTGGCGATGAGTGGGTAACATTTCGGTAGTGTGTAAAAAACACATATAACGCAATAACCACACAAAAAACAACATTCATTCAAGCAAATATAGATAGGAAAGCACATGAGCAAAAGTAATTTATTTGATCTAACCGGAAAAATCGCATTAGTCACGGGGGCTAGCCGCGGTATTGGTGAAAGTATTGCCAAATTATTAGCGCAATATGGTGCTCATGTAATTGTTTCAAGTCGAAAAGTTGAAGCATGCCAAAGCGTGGTTGATGAAATTATAAAGCAAGGTGGCAGTGCGCAAGCAATCGCTTGCCATATTGGTGATATGGCGCAAATTGATGCCATTTTTGCTGATATTTCTGCACAACATGGCAAACTCGATATTTTAATTAACAACGCCGCGGCTAATCCTTATTTTGGTCATATTTTAGATACTGACTTAAGCGCGTTTCAAAAAACAGTCGACGTTAACATTCGTGGTTACTTTTTTATGTCTAGCCACGGCGCTAAATTAATGAAAGCTAGCGGTGGTGGCGCAATTGTTAATGTTGCATCAATTAACGGTGTTATTCCGGGTGACTTTCAAGGTATTTATTCGATTACCAAAGCCGCGGTTATTTCTATGACTAAAGCATTCGCCAAAGAATGCGCGCCATTTAATATTCGCGTTAATGCACTTTTACCGGGTGGAACTGACACCAAATTTGCCTCTACCTTAGTGAATAATCCGAAAATTCTTGAACAGTTGATGCACCATGTGCCAATGAAACGCGTTGCACAACCTGATGAAATGGCAGGAACAGTCTTGTATTTAGCGTCAGACGCGTCAAGTTATACCACTGGCACCGCGATAAATGTTGATGGCGGTTATTTGATTGGCTAGCCGATAAATTGACAAAATTATACAGTTAACTCAAATGCTTATATTTAGTTTGTCATCCTGAATTTATTTCAGGATCTATTTGATTGAGATACTGAAAAAAGTTAAGTATGACGATAAAAAAATTAATACATCAATCATATTAATAAGCTGCATAACCACGTTAACTTAAAAGCCATAAACTAAATGATAAGCAACTTTAAACGTACAAAAATGTTGGAAAAGCAAAGATGAGTATTAATACAGAAAAATTATTTAAACCATTTAACACTGAAAAACTGTCGTTAAAAAACCGAACAGTAATGGCACCAATGACCCGTGCATTTTCACCCAATAACATTCCAACAGCCGAGGTCGCTGCCTATTACCGTCGAAGAGCTGAAGGCGATGTTGGCTTAATAATTACCGAAGGCACTTTTATTTCTCATAAAGCGGCAAATGGTTACGAAAACGTGCCTGCTATTTATGGTGAACACGCATTAGCTGGTTGGAAAAATGTCGTTGATGAAGTACACGCTGCTGGCGGAAAAATTGCGCCACAACTTTGGCATGTTGGCTCAGTACGAAAACTAGGTATAGGCCCTGATAAAACGGTTCCTGCCTATAGTCCGTCTGGTTTGTACAAACCAGGGGCAGAAAATGGCGTGGCCATGACCCAAGCGGATATTGATGAAGTAGTTGCCTCATTCGCACAAGCGGCACTTGATGCTAAAAATATCGGTTTTGATGCCATTGAAGTGCACGGCGCACATGGCTATTTAGTTGATCAATTTTTCTGGGAAGGCACTAACCAGCGTGATGATAGTTATGGCGGTTCGCTTGAAAATCGCACCCGTTTTGGCGTTGAAATTGTTGAAGCCATTCGCGCTGCGGTGGGTGAAGCGTTCACAATTATTTTCCGTTTTTCTCAGTGGAAACAACAAGATTATGCCGCCAAGCTTTGCCAAACGCCTGAAGAACTAGGTACATTTTTAAACTTATTAAGCGATGCGGGGGTTGATATTTTTCATGCGAGTACGCGTCGATTCTGGCTACCTGAGTTTGAAGGTTCAGATCTTAACCTTGCCGGTTGGAGCAAAAAACTCACCAACAAACCAGTAATTACCGTAGGTAATGTTGGCTTAGACAACGACTTCATTGGCGAAGGTAATGCTGATTTATCAGGCACTTCTAATCCTACCGGCATTGATGAATTATTAGTTCGCATAAATAATGATGAATTTGATCTGGTTGCAATAGGCCGTGCGCTACTCGTTGATCCGCAATGGGTAAATAAAATACGTAAACAGGCTACTGATGAAATAAAACCGTTTAATAAAAAGTCATTAATGTCGTTGAGCTAGTGCACCCCAAATTTTAGAAAAGGATAAAACGATGAATTTTGAATACAGTGAAAAAGTCCAAAACTTGATTAAGCGTGTTTCTGATTTTATGGATGCACATGTATTTCCTGTTGAACAACAAATGCATGAACAAGTAGCGCTTAATCCATGGTCAACGCCACCATTAATGGAAGAACTGAAAGCTAAAGCCAAAGCTGAAGGCTTATGGAATTTATTTTTGCCGGTAAGTTACGGCAAATACAGTGCGGGTTTAACCAATTTAGAATATGCGCCATTGGCCGAAATTATGGGTAAAGTAATGTGGGCGCCTGAAGTTTTTAACTGCGCAGCTCCCGATACTGGCAATATGGAAGTATTAGCAAAATATGGTAATGAAGCGCAAAAAAAACAATGGTTAGAGCCGTTGTTAGACGGAACAATTCGTTCAGCTTTTGCCATGACTGAACCCGAAGTTGCCTCAAGCGATGCCACCAATATTGAACTGCGTATTGAACGCGAGGGTGAGGAATATGTGATTAATGGCCGAAAATTTTATATCAGCGGCGCTTGTCGCGCGCAATGTGAAATTATGATCGTGATGGGTAAAACCGATCCCGACAACAGCAATCGCTATATTCAACAATCGCAAGTTCTGGTGCCCATGAAAACGCCGGGTGTTACTATGGTTCGTCCGATGCAAGTGTTTGGTTATAACGACGCGCCAGAAGGTCATGCTGAAATCACTTTCGATAATGTTCGCGTACCGGTGAGCAATATTATTTTAGGTGAGGGCAAAGGCTTTGAAATTGCCCAAGGCCGTTTAGGTCCTGGCCGTATTCATCATTGCATGCGTTCAATTGGTGTTGCACAGCGCGCGCTTGATTTAATGTGTGAGCGGGTTAACGAGCGCATTGTTTTTGGTCGGCCAATGATTAAACAACAATCGATACGTGAAGATATTGCTAAATCGGCTTGTCAAATTGAACAAGCACGTTTAATGACTTTAAAAGCCGCCCAAAAAATGGATACAGAAGGTAATAAAGCTGCTAAAGACTTAATCGCCATGATCAAAATTGTTGCTCCGAGCATGTCACTTGATGTGCTTGACCGCGCTATTCAATGTCATGGTGCGACAGGGGTTAGCCAAGATACGTTTTTAGCACATGCTTATGCAGGTCAAAGAACCCTACGTCTTGCCGATGGTCCTGATCAAGTACACATGATGCAGTTAGGTCGAGATCTTGTAAAACAAAAGAGTATGAAATAATGGCGAATGGTTTTCCGATTGCTGTCGATAAATTAACGGCTTACCTCGAAGCACATATTAACGGTTTTCAAGGACCAATCACCCTTGAGAAATTTTCCGGTGGGCAGTCTAACCCAACTTACAAAGTGGTGGCAAAATCTGGTCTTTACGTATTGCGCCGACAACCCGCTGGTAAATTGTTAAAATCGGCACATGCGGTTGATCGAGAATATCGTGTGCTTGAGGCGTTAAAAAACAGCGAAGTGCCCGTAGCAAAAGTTTATCACTTATGCGAAGACCTCAGCATTATCGGTTCACTATTTTATGTCATGGAATTTTGTGACGGAGTAATTTATTGGCGTGCATCATTACCAGAGCTTGATTCACCTGCCGATGCATCGACTACGAACCATTCAAATAAAACGCGAACTGCTATTTATGATGCGATGAATAAAACGCTCGCGGCACTGCATAGTATTAATATTGACAGCGTTGGCTTAGCTGATTATGGCAAAGCAGGTAACTATTTTGAACGCCAATTAACACGTTGGACTACGCAGTATAAAGCGTCTGAAATACAAAAAATTGCAGCAATGGATCAACTTAGTGATTGGCTTATCAAACATCTACCTGAAGACGATGGCAGAACATGTTTAGTGCACGGAGATTTTCGTTTAGACAACATGATGTTTCGCAAAGATAAACCCGAAATTATCGCGGTATTGGATTGGGAGTTATCAACTTTAGGACATCCTTTTGCTGATCTAGCCTATCAATGTATGGGCTTTAGAATGCCACAAGGTATGGGGACTATTGATGGGCTAAAAGGTATTGATCGCGTCAGTTTAGGTATTCCTACCGAAGCCGAATACGTAGCACAATATTGTCAGCGCATGAACATTGACCATATTGATCATTGGGCATTTTATCTTGCCTTTAGCTTTTTCCGATTGGCGGCCATTGTGCAAGGCGTTGCGAAAAGAGCGGCGCAAGGTAATGCGTCAAATAGCAATGCAAAAAAGGTTGGCGCATACGTTGAGCCACTTGCACAAATGGCATTAGAAATTATTGCCAAAGAACATAAATAAGTGAAGAGTTAAAACAATAAAATTACATTGAATTAAAGGAGTTATCCCATGGATCCATTATTAGATTTTACCGGTAAAGTCGCCGTAATTACTGGTGCAGCACAAGGCTTCGGACGATTATTAGCAGAAGAATTAGCAAAACGTGGCGCTAAACTGGTGATCAGCGATATTAATGAAGTGGGTGTACAAAAGGTCGCAGATGATATTGCGGCAAACGGTTCAGAAGTGGTTGCCTTAAAGTGTGATGTGTCAAAAAATGACGATTGTAAAGCGATGGTTGATGCGGCAATTAAACATTTTGGTCGTGTTGATATTGGCGTAAATAACGCCGGTATTGCTCACGAGTTTATGCCGTTACATGAGATTGATGAAGCGATTATGGACAGTCAGTTTGCGATTAATGTTAAAGGGGTGCAGTTTGGTATGCGTCATCAAATCACTCAAATGTTGGCACAGGGTGAAGCTGGTGCGATCCTCAATGTCAGTTCAATGGCTGGCCTTGGTGGGGCAGCAAGAGGTAGTGCATATTCTATGGCAAAACATGCCGTGATTGGCTTAACTAAAACAGGTGCAGTTGAATACGCCAAACAAAATATTCGTATTAATGCGGTGTGCCCATTTTTTACTTTAACGCCGATGGTAACCAATTTTGCCGACGAAGTGATGCAAGTAAAAATGAGTAAGGGCGCGCCAATGGGACGTTTAGGTGAGCCCAAAGAAATAGTTGCGGTAATGCTCATGATGTTATCGCCAGCCAATACTTATATGACAGGGCAATGTATCGCGATAGATGGTGGTGTTTCAGCCGCTTAAAATTGAGTGTTACTATATGACGGCATTAATTTTTTATATTAATTAAATCAAGTGATTATATTTAATCTTTGATCTTGAATTCGTCACGCTCAATCAAGCCTGTCATGCTCAATCAAACCTGTCATGCTCAATCAAACCGTCATCCTGAACTCGTTTCAGGATCTATTGCTTGAGATACTGAAACAAGTTCAGGATGACGATAAAAGTAACGATATTTCAATCTTCCTAAATAAATTATTTAGCCAGATTAATAGTAAAATAGGAAAAAAGTATGCCCGCAACACTAATGAATGACAGAGATCTTGAATTTATGCTTTACGAACTGTTCAATAGTGAAGCATTAATTCAGCGTGATCGTTATCAAGATCACGACCGTCATACTTTTAATGAAGTAATTAACACCGCAAAAGCGATTGCTGAAAAGTATTTTCTGCCTATTCGACAAAAATTAGATACTCATCAACCCACTTTTGACGGCAAAAAAGTTCACTTAATAGCTGAACTTAAACCCGCGATTGAGGCTTTAAATGCATCAGGATTAGGCTCTGCAACGGCTGATTACGAACTAGAGGGTATGCAACTTCCGCCGATAATTGCCAGTGCCGCGAGCGCTTATCTTACCGTGGCGGGTGGTGTAACTTTAGGTTACAACATGCTAACCAACGCGAATGCCAATTTACTGCAAACACATGGTAGTAAAGAGTTGATTAACCAATGGGTAAAACCAATGCGCTCAGGTCGCTTTATGGGCACGATGGCGATGACAGAACCGGGCAGTGGATCAGGTTTAGGTGATTTAACCACGAAAGCCGTGAAGCAAGAAGATGGCACTTATCGCATTTCGGGTAACAAAATTTTTATTTCTGGCGGCGATCATAATTTAAGTGAAAATATTGTGCACTTAGTGCTTGCTCGAATTCATGGAGCCGCTAAAGGAGTAAAAGGCATTTCGTTGTTTGTTGTGCCCAAGTTTTTAGTGAATGACGATGGATCTATTGGCGCAGAGAATGAAGTGGCACTAGCTGGGTTATTCCATAAAATGGGCGGCCGCGCACAAACGTCAACCGCACTTAGTTTTGGGGAGAAAAATGGCTCTATTGGCTATTTAGTGGGTGAAGAACATCAGGGCTTAAAATACATGTTTCACATGATGAATGAAGCACGAATTATGGTAGGAACAAGCGGTGCAGTGCTCGCTATCGCGGGTTATCAATATTCATTAGATTACGCAAAAAATCGGCCACAAGGACGCTTGCCTTCGTGTAAAGATCCGCTATCGCCAATGGTTAATATTATTGAACATGCCGATGTGCGCAGAATGCTATTAGCACAAAAAACCTATGCTGAAGGTGCACTAGCGCTTGTAATGTACGGCACCCAATTAAGTGATGATGAAAAAACTGCACCCAGTGCAGAGCAGCGTGAATACGCGCATACCTTGCTTGATTTTTTAACGCCCATTATAAAAACGTGGCCTGCTGAATATGGCACAAAAGCGAATGATCTCGCCATTCAAGTATTAGGAGGACATGGTTATATTAATGAGCATCCGGTAGAACTGTTTTATCGCGACAATCGTCTAAATACTATTCATGAAGGTACAACGGGTATTCAATCGCTTGATTTACTGACCCGAAAAGTGCCAATGAATAAAATGGCTGGCTACCTTGCTACCTTGTCTGAAATTGAAAACACAATACTAAGTGCCAATGATATAAACGGCTTAAGCACATATGCTAAAAACTTAACTGATGCCGTCACCGAATTAAAAGCTACAACCCATGTGTTACTTGCCGCGATGACGAGTAACAATATCGATTTAGTGCTCGCTAATTCAGTTAAATATCTTGAATTGTTTGGCCATATTATTATTGCTTGGTTATGGTTAAAACAAGGCATTGTCGCTAGTAACGCATTAGCAAAACCATTACACGACAGCGAAGAAAATTTTTATCACGGCAAGCTACAAGCGCTACAATATTTTTATCACATGGAATTACCGCAAATTTTCTTATGGTGTAAAACGCTAAATCATACTGACAGTACCAGTTACGATATGAAGCCTGAATGGTTTTAATTTGATTTTGTTTGGTTTTTCAGTACTCACCACCAAATAACTATTCTCAGTACAAATAGTTAGTTATCAAAACTATTCATTTGTTTAATTATTAATTGCGAACTAGCATAGATAATTGCCCAAATTACAGTCACAGCACGACTTAAGAATAAAGGGAAAGTAATGCCAACAGCCATTAAAAAAAATGAAATACAAAATTATATCAACTATCAAGCAGAGCCATCACCATGGCATCAAATTAACCAGCAACAAATTAATCAATTTGCTGATTGCACCCTTGATCACCAATTTATTCATGTAGACGAAGAAAAAGCCAAATCCACCTCCTTTGGTTCAACCATTGCTCATGGTTTTTTAACGTTATCAATGCTGTCTCATTTTGCTGAAAGTTTCAGTGTCATTATTGACGGTTTTTATATGGGAATAAATGCAGGTTTCGATAAGGTAAGATTTTTACAACCCGTTACGGTGAATAGTCGTATTAGAGCTCACGCCAAAATACTATCCATTGAAGAGAAAAAACCGGGGCAATTTCGTGTTTGTACCGAAATTACCATTGAACTTGAAGGTTGTAAAACACCCGCATTAGTTGCAGAGTGGATTTCAGTGCAAATGGTAAAGTAATAGACAAAAATCATAAATAACAAAGAATTAAAAGTAAAAGATATAAGCAAGCATGATGACACTGAGTTTTGAAGGTAAGGTTGCCATTGTTACAGGCGCAGGTAATGGTTTAGGTCGTTCTCATGCGTTAGCTCTTGCTGCAAGGGGTGCTAAAGTTGTGGTAATGATCTAGGCGGCGCTCTTGTCGATATTTTAAATTAGTATTGGACGTTCATGTAATGGGCTCGCAACAGGGTGAAAAATTTATCATTAAAGCAATGCCTTTTATGAAAACACAACAGCGATAGTCAATCACTCATGTCGTTTGGTAAAAGCGTTTGGTAAAAGATTAAATATAAAACTATAAATAAGTTGTGTACAACATGTTCAATAATAAAGTGAAAGCAGGTAAATATTATTCCCTGCTTTACCATTAAAAGAGGACGCTATTGTGGAAAAAAGTATCGAAAATACTGAAGAAAAAACGGCAACAAATGAGAATAGTATTGTAACGGAAAAAATTTGGCTTGAAAAAAGTTATCCTCCCGGCGTCGATTATGAAATTGACCCAGACAAATATGATTCATTGGCTGATTTGTTTTTAAAATATACCGAGATATACAAAAAAAACACCGCCTTTATCAATATGGATGTGGGAATTACCTATCAACAATTGCGTGATCAAGCCACCGATTTTGCTGCCTATTTACAACAAGATTTAGGCTTAGTAAAAGGTGATAAGTTCGCGATTATGATCCCCAACACCTTGCAGTATCCCATCGCATTATTTGCTGCATTAATGTCGGGCTTAACTGTTGTTAATGTGAATCCGTTATATACCGCGCGCGAATTACAGCACCAATTAAAAGACTCTGAAACAAAAGCTATCTTAATTCTAGAAAATTTTGCACATGTGTTAGCAGCGGTTATTGATAAAACTGATATAAAGCATGTTATCACCACCGGTATTGGCGATCGTTTGGGAAAAGTAAAAGGTACATTGATTAATTGCGTGCTTAAATATATTAAAAAACAAGTCCCTCGGTATCATTTTACTCATGCGATAAATTTCAATAAAGCCTTATCTATTGGCAGTAAACTAACATTTAACCCGGTAAAAGTGTTAGGTGAAGATCTTGCTTTCTTACAATATACGGGGGGCACCACGGGGGCATCCAAAGGCGCGATGTTAACGCACCGAAATATGATCGCTAATCTTGAGCAATCAAACGCCGCTACTAAAAATGTGTACGAAGTTGGTAAAGAAATAATGATCACCGCGCTGCCGCTTTATCACGTTTATGCGCTGACCTCTAATTGCTTATGTTTTATTCCATTTGGTGGCACCAACATACTCATTACTAATCCTCGTGATATGGTGGGCTTTGTTAAAGAACTCAGTAAATATCGTTTTACCGCGATCACTGGTGTTAATACCTTATTTAACGCGCTTTTACATACCCCTGGATTCGACAAACTTGACTTTGGAGCATTAAAACTAGGTTTTGGCGGAGGTATGTCAGTACAGCGCCCCGTGGCAGAACTATGGGAAAAAGTGACAAAATCACGTTTGTTAGAAGGTTACGGTTTAACAGAGTGTGCGCCAGTAGTAAGTATGAGTCCTTATAACCAAGAAAGCTACAATGGCACTATTGGTCTGCCGGTTTCTTCAACGGATGTACGTTTACTCGATGATTATGGTAAAGAGGTAGCGATAGGTGAAGCGGGCGAAATGTGGGTAAAAGGGCCGCAAGTGATGAAAGGCTATTATAAGCGTCAAGAGGCTACTGATGAGGTGCTAAAAAATGGCTGGTTAGCCACGGGCGATATTGCCACCATGGATGAAAACGGTTATTTCAAAATAGTCGATCGTAAAAAAGATATGATTAATGTGTCAGGTTTTAATGTTTTTCCAAACGAAATTGAAGAAGTTATGGTAATGCACGAAGGCATTCTTGAAGCTGCAGCGATTGGTGTTCCTTGCGAAATTACAGGAGAAAAGGTGAAAGTATTTATTGTGAAAAAAGACAATTCACTAACAGAGCAAGATGTTTTAGCACATAGTCATGAGTTTTTAACTAACTATAAACGACCTAAAGTGGTTGAGTTTTTAGATGAATTACCTAAAACAAATGTTGGCAAAGTCTTGAGGAAAGAATTAAGAAAATAATTGCGTTAGCCAGCGATTTTGCCATAAATAAATAAAGAATAGAATTACTGTTACTGTCAGAAAAACAAATGGAAAAGGGGAAAAGTTAGCGACATGTTAGAGATATATGCAGGTGATAGCGCCTTAAAAACCATAACCGAGCAAGGCTTTTCGCAAGAAATATTTAGCTCGTTTCTAGGTGCTAGCGGTGGCCCTAAGTGGTTTACCTTATACGGTTTAGACAAATATATATTTGGTGAGTTTTTCAACGACAGAAAACAACCACTCAATCTTATAGGTTCAAGTGCTGGCGCGTTTAGAGCCGCCTGCTTTGCCCAAAAAAATCCCGTATCTGCTATTGAACGAATGGCTAAAGATTACAGTGAAACCGTTTATTCGGCGACCGCTAAACCAGAAGAAATTAGTCGGAAGGCAATCGAATTATTAGATGCACTTTTTGGTGAAACTGGCGCAGAAGAAATTATTAATAACAAGGTGTTTCGTGCGCATTTTATTGTAGCTAAGTGTAATGGCCTAGTTGCATGTGAAAATAAACTGTTACAAGGATTGGGCTTATTTATCAGCCTAATAAAAAATACGGTGAGTCGTGCCTTGCTAAAAGGCCAGTATCAACGCTTTATTTTTCAGCATCAGGCGAGCCAATTAAAATTGTATGATCCTGATAATATTGCGACTACACAGTTGGCATTTTCAGCACAAAACATTAAAAAAGCGTTGTTAGCCTCGGGTTCAATTCCCATGGTGATGCAGGGTATTAAAAATATTCCTGATTGTCCAAACGGAATGTATCGTGATGGTGGTATTGTTGATTATCATTTTGATTTTGACGTTCAAAATACCGGATTAACACTTTATCCGCATTTTAGTTCCTCGCTTAAAGCTGGTTGGTTTGATAAAAAATTGTCGCGTAAAGTTCGAGCTCAGCATTATAACAAAACTGTGCTTATTTGCCCCTCGCAGCAATTTATTGATTCGCTACCTTATGGAAAAATACCTGATCGCACCGATTTTACAACCTTACCACCAGAGCAACGAATAAAGTATTGGCGGCAAGTCTTTGTAGAAAGCGAAAAATTGGCCGAACAATTCAAAAAATTTGTTTCCACGCCCAATATTAACCAGATAAAAAGTATTCATTCACTCGTTGCCGCCCATGAATAATTAGCCAGCGAAGGTAACAAGTAATAATCAAACAAATAATAATCAAACCAATAATATAAGAGAATAAAATGACTACATATACCGCAATTAACTTAATCGCACGTCCACAGGGTGGCCCAATTGCTGCCGATTTATTTGAAGTTGTACAAAAAGAAATGCCTGTTGTTGGTTATGGACAATTTTTAGTAAAACAAACGCAGATGTCGCTCGATCCAGCCATGTTCGGTTGGATGAGCCCAGATACCGAAAGTTATATACCCCCGTTGAGTTAGGCACGGTAATGCGCAGCTCTGGTATTGGTGAAATTGTGATAAGTAATCACCCTAACTTTAACGTGGGTGATCGAGTTATGGGTATGATAGGTTGGCAAGAATATCTATTAAGCGATGGCACTGGCTTAAACAAAGTACAAGCACCCTTACCAGATGAAACTATTTTGTCGGTATTTGCCTTACCAGGGCTAACCGCAACCCAAGGTTTATACAGTATAGGAAAACCGCAAAAAGGCGAAACACTGGTTGTTTCAGGTGCAGCAGGATCTGTTGGTTCGATTGTGGGACAATTGGCAAAAGCGGATGGGTTAACCGTTATCGGTGTGGTTGGCAGTGATGAAAAAGCGGATTGGATTGTCAATGAACTGGGTTTTGATGGCGCAGTAAACTATAAATCAGCCGATTTAAAAGAAAAACTCGCAAAGCTCACACCAAACGGTATTGACGTATATTTCGAAAATACCGGCGGTCCTGTACAAAATATGGTGTTTGAACGGATGAACGCGCATGGTCGTATTGCGGTATGTGGCATGATTGCCGATTATCCAAAAGCTGAACCAAGTGCTGGCCCTAATTGGATCCCAATAATCAAAAAACGATTAACTATTAAAGGCTTTACCATGCCTGATCATTTTGGTGATATCCCCGCCTTATTGGAAAAATTGACTCCATATGTGATGCAAGGAAAAATCAAACATCGTTCACACGTATTGCAAGGGCTAGAGTCAGCGATTAGCGGATTAAACTTATTTTTCACGGGTGAAAATAAAGGTAAATTAATCGTTAAATTGTAAGTTAACTTTCTAACGAATGAGCGGCCATTAACAAAACAGTGACAGTAAAAGTTGTCATGCTGAGTTTAAACGCTTGTCATCCTGAATTTATTTAAGGATATCTTTGTTTTAGATTTTGAATCGGCATGACGACAAAACAGTTAGAAAAGAAAATAATAGAACAGAACAGAAAAAAAACAGGAAAATAGAACAGTATGAATAACTTCCAATACTTACTTAAAAAAACCATCAGTACATCGTTACTTTTTGCTCTTACTTCATTATTAGTTAATGCCCAAACTACTGAAAAATTAAATACTAAAGCGAATGATGAATCGAAGACAGTCATTCAAAAAACAATGCTAAAAGCAGGAGAAAAATCAGTAGATACATTAATTGAAAAAACAGCAAACGAACAAGTGAGTGTTTTAAATATAGATGAAAAAAGCTTTAGCTGCATGAGAAAAATGACACCAGTTCGCCATTTTTACGTCGATAATTTGTTAGGTGATATTAAAGGTACGCTAGCTGCAGCCAATGCACCTAAAGGCGCTACTTACCCTGTCGGTTCAGTGGTGCAATTGGTGCCAACTGAAGTCATGGTTAAGCGCGAGTCAGGCACTTCTCCAGCAACGGGCGATTGGGAATTTTTTGAATTAAACGTTGATAAGCACGGCTCAAAAATTGCCAAACGAGGCTTTGTTGATGTGGTAAATCGTTTTGGTGGCAATTGCTTTGGCTGTCATGCGCCTGCTCGGGAACCTTGGGATTTTGTTTGTGAATCTGACCACGGCTGCGAACCTATTCCAATCAATCATAAAATGACTGGTGCACTGCAACGTTCAGATCCACGTTGTGGCGAAGAGGCACTTGAAGATGGCGATAGCATGGCACTGTTTAAACTAAAAGCGATGGTCACTATCGGTTTAACTAAAAAATGGTTTGAAGAAACTTTTTAAGTCTTTAAGAAAATAGCCAGTAAATTGCAATAAAAAAACACTATTTAATTAACCAAGCTAGGCAAAAAAATGAGCGAAATAAAAACACATTATAGAAACTGTAATATTTGTGAAGCCATGTGTGGCTTGGAAATTAAATATAAAGACAAAGAAATAATGTCGATAAAAGGTGATCAACAAGACCCCTTTAGTAAAGGGTACAACTGCCCTAAAGCAACGGCATTAGAAGATTTTTATACCGATAAAGACCGCTTAAAAACGCCGATAAAACGCACTGCAATGGGATGGCAAGATATTTCATGGGATGAAGCGTTCACTGAAATCACCGAAAAACTGCAAGGCATTCAGCAACAATATGGTAAAAACGCGCTTGCTGTTTATTTAGGTAATCCAAACGCCCATAGTTTAGGTAATGCTTTGTGGCTAAAACCTTTTATGAGAGCTTTGGGCACCCTTAATCGTTTTAGTTCGGCGTCTACCGATCAAATGCCCCACCATGTTGCTTCTAACTTTATGTTTGGCGCGGGTACGCTCATTCCTGTGCCTGATATAGATCGCACAGATTTTATGTTGATTATTGGTGCTAATCCGGTAGTGTCTAATGGCAGTTTGATGACCGCGCCGAATGTGATTGGCCGCATGAAAGCGATACAAAAACGAGGCGGAAAAATCGTGGTGGTTGATCCGCGTCGCACGCGAACCGCTAAAATTGCAGACCAGCACTTATTCATTCGTCCCGAAAAAGACGCGTTATTATTATTTGCACTAATTCACTGTGTTTTTGCCAGCGATAAAGTTAATTTACGCCATTTAGCGTCAATGGTTGAAGGGCTTGATGAGTTAGCCCTGCAAGCTAAAAATTACGCGCCTGAAACGGTTGCGGAGTATGTAGGTATTGATGCTCCAAGCATTCAAAAGTTAGCAGAAGAAATGATCGCCGCTGATTCTGCCGTTTGTTATAGCCGCATGGGGGCTTCAACGCAAAGCTTTGGTGGATTGTGTCAATGGTTAACTAACGTGCTTAACATAATCACCGGAAATTTTGATCGCGCAGGTGGTGCAATGTTTCCACAACCAGCTTTTGATTTATTAAGAAATCACAATAAAGGCCATAAAAGTTCTTTTGGTCAGTATGAAACGCGCGTAAGAAAATTACCGTTTTTTAATGGCGAATTTCCGGTTGCTGCCTTAGCTGAAGAAATAGTAACGGCTGGCGAAGGACAAATAAAAAGCTTAATCACGGTGGCGGGTAATCCAGTACTCTCAGCCCCTAGTGGCCACAAACTTGCGGAAGCGTTTGATACCTTAGATTACATGGTGGCGATTGATATTTATTTAAATGAAACCACCAAGCATGCCAATATTATTTTGCCGGGCACTACAGGCATTGAAAATTCGCATTTTGATATATTCTTTAACTCGTTTTCGGTAAGAAATACGGTGAAATATTCCGCACCATTATTTGAAAAAGATGAAAATCAACGTGCCGATTGGCAAATTTTAAACGAATTAGCTGAGCGCATGACCAATAAGCTAGTCGATGCGCAACAACCGACAATAACACCGGAAATGATCCTGGATTTGGAATTGAAAAAAGGTCCTTATGGTGAACATGACATGAGTTTACAAAAGTTAAAAGATAACCCTCATGGTATTGATATTGGGCCATTAATGCCGTGTTTAAGTGAAAGAATAAAAACCGAAAATGGAAACATTTGTTTATATCCGAAATTGTACGCCGATGATTTACCACGTTTAAGTGCGGTGATGACAACACCGGCTAAAAATGCCGTTTATCCGTTTGATTTAATCAGTCGACGATTGGTGAAAAGCCATAATACATGGACACAAAATTCAGCGCGTTTAGTGAAAGGTAAAAACCCTTGTACATTAGAAATTCATCCCCTTGATGCCGATCAGCTTGGTGTTACAAACGGACAACGGGTTAAGGTGAGCTCAACGGTGGGGGAAATTGAAATTGAAGTGACTATTACCGACGATATTCAGCAGGGCGTTGTGACCATGCCGCAAGGTTGGGGGCATAACCAAAAAGGCACGCGAATGAATGTAGCCGCAACGCAACCTGGCGTTAGCATTAATGATGTAACCGATGCTGAACGTATTGACACGTTAACGGGCAATGCGGCGTTTAATGGCACGCCCGTTGCGATTAAAGTTGCTTAAAGAGCGCTGAGTTGATTAGCTTTAGCTTTTAGCTTATTGATATTTGTATTGCTATGGGTATTTATATTGTTTTTTAGCTTTGAATTTTCAAAAGTTAAACAAAATAGAGACAACAAGATGAAATTTTCACGTATTATTGATGATAGCGGCAACTTACGTGCTTATTATGTTGATTAAGGGCAAGCTCAGATTATTTGTGAGACGTTTACAATTTCACCTTGTATTTTTTGAGGAGCATTTCTTCTTTTTTACCTTTCATCGATAAACGCCCATCATTCCAAATTTTTATAAGCTCCTTTCTTTTTTTTGTAGGAATTTTTTTTGAGAAAATCGGTGTTTCCACCAATTTTTTGTCTAAGCCAGGGTGCACGATTTTAAGCTCGTCATTTAAATTCAGCTCATTTAAAACATATTGAAGCACTAATTCATTATCCGCTTATAAGTCTACTCTCTTTTCTTTAATCATACGGAAAATTCGATCAACCACATCATCGTAACCCGCAATCTCTTCAACGAAGTTAGAGTTTTTTGGATCGTCAATATAATTTTGATAATCCACACTCATTGAGCTGTAGTCCCAACCTGGTCCTGTAGCAATGCGTCTACCTTTTATAGATTCAATACCATTATAGCGCCAAGGATCATCTTGCCTGACGACAAAGGCGGTTGTGTAAGTAAAAGTGGCTTCATTAGCAAATTCAAAGTCTTTTTCTAAATTCTCTGAATATAAGTATTCCGGTAACATATCGCAAAGCCCCTCAGCGACCATAACCAAACCTCTTTCTAAAGGAACTTCATAATATTTTATGTTATAGCCATTTGATGTGTATATTTGCGCTAACATATCAATAACAACGCCACGGGCGAAAGACCCTTTTGAGGGAAATATTGTCATCGGAGCCCATTGGTCGTAGCAAACATTTAATGTTTTTGCGGAACTCATATTTGCCATACTGGTTCCTGCCCAAACAAACATAAGGAATAACAAAGGATACCATTTTTTATTTTTCAACACGGTTGCGCCCCTTATCTTTCGCTCCATAAAGCTTTAAGTCGGCACGTTTATAGAGATTGTCAATTGACTGGTCGTTTGAGTTCGATGATCCAATGCCAAAACTCACCGTGTATCTGACTGTTTTACCATCAATTTCTAAACTTGAATTAGCAACGGCTATTCTTACTTTTTCGGCTAGCTCAAAGGCGTCATCAATTCCTGTGTCAGGGAGTAATATTGCAAATTCTTCTCCACCCACTCTGCCAACCAGATCTGATTTTCTCAATAAATTTTGAATTGTATGGATAAAATGAACCAGTACTTGGTCACCGATGAAATGTCCATGGGTATCATTGATTATTTTAAAAAGATCTAAATCCATTAATACAAAGGAAATAGGTGATTTTTGACGAAGGGAAAGAGTGAAGATATGTTTAGCTCTTTCAAAGAAAGTTCCCCGATTTAATGCACCTGTTAAAGAATCCTTTGAAGCGAGTTTTTTGAGTTTTTCATTCGAAAGTTGTAATTCCTCTGTGCGCTTTGCGACGGCATCTTCTAACCAATTTCGCTTGGCTTGCTCGTCTTTTAATAATCGTTCCCGATCCATTTCTATAGAAGAGAGCATATTATTCATATGTGTTTGAAGTTGGCTTAGTTCATTATTGTCAGTGTTTAAAAGGTTAATACGTTTACTGAGGTTTTGGTTTAGCTGAACCTCGTTAACTTGAGACATTAATTCTTTCAAAGGACTTGCCAAATAGCGATCAAAGGCCCAAATAAATAACCAAAACAAAAGAGATAACTTGATAACTGCGGTAATAGCAATCAAGGAAAAACCGAACATAACCCGATCAAAAATAACTTCTGACGACGAATAAAGCACCAAGGTGCCAAGAAATATTTTTTCTTGATTAAGCACCCAAGTTAAGTCTGATTTTGTTTCGAAAATTGATAAGGGAACTGAAGTCGGTGTGAAAGATCTTTTAGAAATTATCTTTTGTGCATGCTTATCGAAAACATCAACGCCTTCGATAATTGGCATTTTAACCAGTCCTGTAACGAGCACATTGAGCTGTTTCCGGTTGTATTGCCACAAACTAGTAGAAATAGGGGCACGAATTGTTTCTTGCAATTGTATTAATTCATTTGAGATTGAATTTTTTGTTTTCAAATATTCGCTAAAAAACTGCATGCTTGTGATCAGAAAAGTTACACTAAAATAGATAGAAAAAATAACACGGAGCATTTTTTGGGATAGATTCTTTGGACAAAAAAAATTCGCAAACATTAAAAAAAACCTTCCCCATAAACTTCACATAGAAGTTAATGTTAGATTATTTATATGCTAAATGTAATACAAATCATTGGCTAATATGAAATAAATCTAAAACTCAAATTCTGTTCATGATCATAAGATGAAAGTGAGCATCAATAGAGAAAACCTAACCATTATCAAAGCCCTTGAACATTTTAGTTAAGTAATGCTGTTAGCTGATAGCCTGAACGACCTGTGTTTTGTCGATAACAGGGTTTAGTGATTATCATAAACAGCATTTACCAAGCCAGCTAATATTGCTTCACTTACGTTAATTTTCGTGTTGTGTAGACTAATTCTTTGACTAACCCTGTTAAAATTAACTTGGGTAAACGTTGCAAATTTTCCCTAAAAATTCAATTCCATTTTTGCGTCTTTTTCAATGGCGACATCTAACGCAGCTAAAATTGATTTTCTTTCTTTTAATTTAGTGCCTTTATGGGCATGCATATTTAACGACAGCATTTGTTTAGCTGCCGCCTTTGCTGTAACAAGTAACTGTTCAGGTGATACAAGTTGATCTAGAAATCCTGCGAGTATTGCGGTTTCAGGGGAAAATAATTCTGCGTTAATAACTGCACGCGTTAAATAATTTGTAGGTATGCGATTACGGGCAATTTCAATGCCGGCATCGTGCATGGTCATACCAATGGCAACTTCGTTTAGGCCAATTTTAAAATCACCGATGCAACCAATGCGATAATCACAACTGAGCATTAAAAAAGCGCCTTTGGCAATGGCATGACCTGAACAGGCACCAATAATAGGGAATGGAAACGATAACATGCGACGAGCGAGTGTTGAGCCTGCAGTGACTAATGACACTGCCGACGCCGAACTTTCTTTCATGGTTTTTAGATCATAACCACCTGAAAATATACCTGTTTGACCAGTTAAAATTACCGCTGCATTTGCTTGCACTGCTTGATCTAATGCTGTGTTAATTTGTTCAATTACTTGTGGTGATATTGCATTAACCTTACCGTTATTTACTGTAATTGTCGCGATTTGGTTTTCTATTTCTACATTGACTAAGTTCATGGTTACACCTGTAAATTTACAATTAATTTAGGCTATGTTGTACACAACTGTTGCTAAATAAAATTTATTGTAGGTTGTCACGAGTGAAACGAGGCACAACAAAGCATAATAAGCTTAACTTGTCGCGGCAAGCAGCGACCTACAAAGTGATTTAAAATCAAACAATTATACATTTAGCAACAACTAAAGGGAACATAGCCTTAATTTATTGTTGCTAATGGTTATACTAATCTTACAAACTTAGTGATTATTTCTACTTGTTGATTATTTTTACTGTGTATAAAGTAGATCACTTAATTAATAAAATTGGTATTATTTAATAATAACTACTGAAAAAATTCGACTGCGTTTTCGATATTTTCTCGATCTGTTTTTGTATTGTTTATTGGTGCATTTTCATCGGCATAGCCAAAAGACATGCCAAATAAAATGCCACGATCGGCAGGTAAATTCAATAATTCTCTAACGGGATCAGGAAACTGACCAAGCGCGCCTTGCATGCAACAGCCAATGCCTTGCTCTGCTAACAGTAGTGATAAAGTTTGCGCGTAAATGCCTAAATCTACCGCGCCCATAATATCTAAATATTTGTCCATGGTAAAAAATACTGCATAAGGCGCATCAAAAAATTGCCAGTTGCGTAGCATTGCCATTTGTCGAGCTTTTTTATCTTCTCGGGCAATACCCACTGAACTATATAAAGCATTAGCTGAACCAAATTGACGAGCACGATGTACACCTTCATATTTTGCTAGCCAATTAAAATCAGGGTTTGGCGTAGCGCCGCTCATTAACGTTTCCATAAATTTTGCTTTTAACGCATCTTTAGTTTTACCTGAAACAACACATATTTGCCATGGTTGAACATTACAATTTGAGGGTGAAAGTTGAGCATGTTCAAAAATACTTTGTAATGTGTCATCAGAAATTTTCTTGTTTAAAAATGCACGAATTGAGACACGGTTTTTAAGGGTTTGTTCAACAGACATGGCCTTACCTTTTTCTTTGATTATTAACCATTATATTAGGCTAACGATAGTTTTGCATGATACAGACATGCTATATCGCTATATATAATTAATCCAATGAATATTGTTTATAGACATCTATTCAAATTTCAAATAGTTAAAGCGTAAATAAAAACGCGTATTCGAGAAGTTAATACGTTGAACGCAATTGCAGGGGTAAATTTCAGTAAATAAAGTAACGTATTTTTTGTAAAACCCGTTACGTTGATAGTATGAAATATCATATGCAAACTTATAATAATGAAGAGATGCACTAGACTTAATATTAGTTGAATGCCTCTAGGTTATATGCTCTAATTTTTATTCACTTTATAGAGTACTGTTATATGTTTCTGCGTACTTTAAAAACAAGTTACAACAATTAATTATAGGAACCTTGATGAGCTTAATTTCTGATATTGCCAAAGCGGCAGCAAAAGCAGCAAAAACATTAGCAATACTTGATACTGAAACGAAAAATGCCGTGTTATTGACCATGGCACAAGGACTAAAATCTCATCATGCGCCTATATTAGAAGCTAATCAAAAAGATTTAGAGCATGCTAAAGAAATAGGGTTGTCTGAGGCAATGATCGACCGATTAACCCTTAATAGCGAGCGTATTGATGCGATGGCATCAGGTATTGAAACTTTGGTTGAGCTTGAAGATCCTGTTGGTATTGTGCGTGAGTTTGGTGAACGTCCAAATGGTATTAACATAAGAAAAATGCGCGTGCCGCTTGGCGTTGTGTGCATGATTTATGAAGCGCGTCCTAATGTTACTGCTGATGCAGGGGCTTTGTGTTTTAAATCAGGTAATGCGGTAGTTTTACGGGGTGGGAAAGAGGCACTTTATAGCAGTATGGCTATTGCTGAGGTAATGCATAAAGCGTTAGAGAAATTTAATTTACCTAAGGCGCTGATTAGTGTTATTCCTGATCCTGATCGTGCATTGTTAATGGAATTAATGCAGCAACGCGGATTAATTGATTTAATTATTCCTCGTGGTGGGGAAGGCTTAATAAATTTTGTGACCGACAATAGTAAAATACCCGTTATTCAGCATTTTAAAGGAGTATGTCACTTATATGTTGATAAAGATGCCGACTTTGAAAAAGCGCTTAATTTGCTCATCAATGGCAAAACTCAACGTACAGGTGTTTGTAATGCTTTAGAAGGTTTGTTAGTTGATAGCGCTATTAGTGAGCAGTTTTTGCCAAAAGTAGCTAAAGTATTAGCTGAAAAAGGCGTTAAAATTAATGCCTGCAAAAATGCCGCCCCTTATTTTGAAAATGCTACTGTTTTAAATGATGATGAATTTGGTGAAGAATATCTCTGTTTAGAAATTGCCATTCGCGTAGTTAATGGTTTTATTGGTGCAGTTGATCATATTGAACAATTTGGTAGCCATCACACCGAAGTAATTTGTACTCAAAACTCAACAACTGCTACTAAATTTCAACAAGTTGTTGATGCTTCTGTGGTTATGGTAAACGCGTCATCACGTTTTTCAGATGGTTGCGAGCTTGGTTTAGGGGCTGAAATTGGTATTGCGACTTCTAAATTACATGCATATGGTCCTATGGGGTTAGAATCGTTAACGACTGAGAAGTTTTTAGTGAATGGCGAAGGACAAGTACGGGGTTAAAAATATTAGTTTATTGCCGAGATCCTGACCTGCGTCAGGATGACGGTAATGCTGTTTAAGAGGGGTAATGCTGTTTTAGAGGGGCAATGCTTTTTTAGGTGGTAATGTTGTTTTAGGGATAGTGAGTTTTTAAGTAAACAGCGTTGTACTAAATAGTCATGTTGAATTTATTTCAGCATCTTTTTGTTATGTTCAATTTATTCTAGTCTCCTTTTCTTACAAATTTTCTTTTATTCAGGATTTATTTTTAATAATTTATTATAAAAGCTTATGCTATGATGGCGTGTTTTTACAATTTAATAAGCCATCAATTTATTCATGTTTCAATCGATGTTTCAATCAGTTAGTTTTTATATTGGGTTACGTTATAGTCGTAGCCGAAGCCGCTCTGGCTTTATTTCTTTTATTACGTTTTTCTCTATTGCGGGGATATTTCTCGGTGTTGCTTCATTAATCACGGTTGTTTCGGTGATGAATGGTTTTGAAAATGAATTAAAAACTCGTATTTTAGGCTTAGTTCCGCATATTGTTATAGATGCTAAGCAAGCTGAATTTTCCCACTGGAAAACACAACGTCAACAATTACTAAAACTTGAACATGTTAAACAGGTTAGCCCGCTATTATCCAATGAAGCGCTTATTCAATCATCAACCTCCTTACAAGGTGTGTTATTGCAAGGTATTCTTCCTGAATTTGAACAACAAAATATTCTTAATAAACATATGGTTGCTGGAAGTTTAAAATCGCTTTCAGCAAAGGAATTTAATGTTGTGTTAGGTACTGCTTTAGCGCGTGAATTAAACGTGACTTATGGCGATAAAGTACGACTTGTTTTACCCAATCAAACGCTCTTTACGCCGATGGGGCGTATTCCAATGCAGCGTACTTTTACCATTACTGGCCTTTTTAATATGGGTTCACAGGTCGATGATAGCGTTATTTATATTCATGCCAATAAAGGCGCAAAACTGTTACGTAAAAATAACGATGGGATCACACAATTACGCTTATATTTAGACGATGCATTTAATGCTAAACAAGTTGCCGCTAAGTTAAGCTTAGATCACCAGCAGTTTGAAATTACCACTTGGAATAATAGCCAAGGCGCTTTGTTTTCTGCTGTGAATATGGAAAAAAACATGATGTGGCTAATGCTTAGCCTTATTATTGCGGTGGCGGCGTTTAATATTGTTTCAGCTTTGGTTATGGTGGTTATTGAAAAACAAGGTGAAATAGCTATTTTGCAAACCTTAGGTTTATCACAATTTGGCGTCGTAAAAATATTTATAACTCAAGGCATGATAAATGGTTTGTGGGGTGTAATATTGGGCGCAGTTGCCGGGATGTTATTGGCCTTAAATCTAAATAATATTATGTTTTTTTTAGGCGTTAATTTGTTTGGTGCAGGTTATGCTAGCCAAACGTTGCCTGTTCAAATAGAGGCTCATCAAATCATTATGATTATTGTATCTGCGCTGTTAATGAGTTTTATCTCAACATTATATCCTGCATTTCATGCATCAAAAACTCAACCTGCCGAGGTATTAAGAAATGAGTGAGGTTTTATCCTGTCGTCAATTAACGAAAGTATATCAACAAGGTGAAGTTAAAACGCCGGTGCTTTCTGGGCTTGATTTAACGGTAAAACAGGGCGAGTTATTAGCCGTGGTGGGCAGTTCTGGCTGTGGTAAAAGCACTTTTTTACATTTAGCGGGCGCTTTAGATAAACCCACCTCGGGTGAGGTTTTAATTAACGGTGTTGATATTCATCAGTTATCGGATAAAAAACGCGCTGAATTTCGCAATCAAAATATTGGCTTTATTTACCAATTCCACCATTTAATGATGGAGTTTAGCGCTGAAGAAAATGTAGCAATGCCATTACTGATTCGTGGCGATAAACCAAAAATGGCATTAGCACAAGCGCAAGCAATGTTAACGCAAGTTGGCTTGGCTCATCGATTAACGCATCGTCCTGCAGCTTTATCTGGTGGCGAACGTCAACGTGTGGCAATTGCTAGAGCATTGGTAACTGAGCCATTGTTAGTATTAGCAGATGAGCCCACAGGGAATTTAGATTTTGATAGTGCAGAGCAAATTTATCAATTATTACGCGAATTAAATCAATCCATAAAAACCAGTTTTGTTATTGTTACCCATGATTTGGTTTTAGCGGCTCGATTAGATCGACAACTCAAATTAGAACATGGCAAGTTAACGCCATTAATAAATGATAAGAGTGTTGCTTAATGCTTAATTCGTTAAGTTTGTTTTTAGGTTGGCGTTATGTGCGCAGCCGCCAACAACATGGTTTTGCGAGTTTTATTTCTGCTTCATCAACTATTGGTATTGCACTTGGCGTAATGGTGCTTATTGTTGCGCTTTCAGCCATGAATGGTTTTGAGCAAGAGCTTAAGCAACGCTTATTATCCATAGTGCCGCATGCTGAAATCATTGCCGTTGATAGCCCTATTAATGATTGGCAAGCCAGTGTTGAACAAATAGAAAAAAATCCTGATGTAGTTGCCGCAGCACCATTAATAAAAATGACTGGCTTATTACAAAAAGGAAGCCAATTAAAAGCGTTAGAAATACGCGGTGTTGACCCTCTTTTAGAAATCAAAGTGTCGAGTATTAATAAATATGTTACACAAGGAACTTGGCAAAATTTAAGCAAAAAAAACGGTATTATTATTGGTGCTGGTGTAGCGAAAAAACTTAATGTAACACTGGGCGATAAAGTGCAATTGTTATTGCCAAAACAACATCATAAAACACAGCGAAGAAATCAATTTTCAGCACCAATTAAACGTAATGTTGTGGTCGTTGGGATCTTTAAATTTGGTGGTACAATTGATGATACGCTAGCCTATATGTCGTTAACCCAAGCGGCGAAAGCCATAGATTTAGCAGCAACGACTTTAGCCAATGGTCAACCGTCGTATCAAGTTCATGGTATTCGATTAAACGTAAACAATGCTTTTAATGCGCCTAAAATAGTCAGGGATGTCGCTAGTCATTTTGACGAATATGTTTATATTTACGATTGGACCTACACACAAGGGCATTTATATAACGATATTCAATTAGTGCGTATGGTGATGTTTATTGTACTCGCTTTAGTTATTGCCGTAGCCAGTTTTAATATTGTCTCAACGTTAGTAATGACGGTAAATGAAAAAAAAGGTGATATAGCCATATTGATCACCATGGGCGCAAAATCGAGCACCATCATGCGCTCGTTTATGGTTCAGGGGATTTTTAATGGCGTGCTTGGCTGTTTTATTGGTACAACGTTAGGTATTCTTGTTGCGAAAAATTTAACGGTGATAATACATTTTTTTGAAAAGCTATTTAACACCGTCTTTTTATCTGGTGATGTATACTTTATTAACTTTATACCTAGTCAACTCGTTTATCACGATGTTGTTACAACGGTGATTATTGCATTAGTGTTAAGTGTATTAGCAACTTTATATCCTGCTTGGCAAGCAACAAAGATTCAGCCTGCTGAAGTACTTGGGCAATGTTAAAGAAAACATTAACGTTTAATTATTGAAGTTTAATTGTTGAAGCTTAAATAGCTCAAATTTCAGTGGATAAATGCCTGGTGATTTAAGGGCCGATAAATAAAAACCGATAAAAGTTTTCGCTGAACTATTGTTTATAAATAGTTAATTTATAATTGTTTATTGTTATTTCTGGATTTACGTTTATTCCAATGTTTTATCACTGAATAACGCCATAATAAATGAATACCAAAATAGCCAATAACGGAAAATATTACACCCAGTACGCCACAGCCCAATAAAAATGATGGTCCTATAGTTTCTATACTTGCAACGACCCATTGCCAGCTAGCCTGAAAATTAAAACTTTTTTCATGTACTCCAAGTATCCATGTTCCCACAAGATAGCAAAAATAAAAAATTGCCGGCATCGTTAAAGGATTTGTAACCCAGACTAATGCGATTGATAAAGGTAAGTTTGCATTTACTAAAATAGCAATGCCTGCTGCCAAAACCATTTGAAAAGGTACTGGAACAAAGGCAAAAAATAAACCTACAGCAAAGCCTTTGGCAATAGAACGACGGTTTAAATGCCATAAATTAGGATTATGCAAAAGCGAACCGAAAATTTGTAAATGCTTGTTATTTTTAATGCCATTGTGATCCGGCATTATGCGTTTTATCAGATTCTTTGCCATAATATGAGCTGATCTACTTCTTTTGGTTAGCCTAAATAAAGGGAATTAAAGCTTCACTATGGATAAGTGGCTATTGATGTTTTTTCTTGGTGCTATATTCTCACTATTTTTACCAATAGTGCCAGTGCTTTTTTACATTGTGTTACTTTTAACTGCGGTATTCGGGTTAATCATTAGTAAAAGGATGATTTACTTCACCGGATTTTTACTTGGTTGCGCTTGGATATTGTTCAATGGTTATATTTACCAACATAGTTTACAAAGCAATAAAATCGAAAAGAGTGATCTACATAAAAGTTCACATATTATTGAAGGCGAAATTTTAACACTTCAAGTCAGTACTAAAATGGCTCCTCCTGCAAGTAAAAATAATGTTTCCGTAGTGCCTTTAAGCAAACAACTAAATCGACAAAGATTCAATATTAAAGTTACCACTTTTGATTATTTAGATCTGACGACACCATTTATGGTGCGTTTAAGTTGGCAGTCACCACAAATAAACCTTAAACAAGGTTACAAAATACGGTTAAAAGTAAAGCTCAAACCTACACATGGTTTTGCTAATAGTGGTGGCTTTAATTATCAAATATGGTTATCCCATAAAAATATTGTGGCAACAGGTTATGTCGTTAATAGTAAAGACAATCAACTTATTCAAAATAAAAGCTCATTTCGACAACAACAGTTTGACCGAATAAAACAATTAATACCTGATCAGATGTTATCACCGTTAATTAGTGCATTAACCTTGGGGGAGCGAGGTGAAGTAACACCTCAACAATGGCAAATTTTAAAAGCGACAGGTACTCAACATTTAATTGCTATATCTGGGTTACATTTAGGCTTGGTGGCAACGAGTATCTTTGTTGTTATTCTTTTTATAATAAAAATGATGCCGCTTGATTACTTTAATACAACAAAATTAGCTAGCAAGTTAAACCAACGTAATGTGATCTATTTTGCTGTTTTTATTAGTTTAGCGTTAACTTGTTACTATGCTGCTTTGTCTGGATTCGCAATCCCAACTATTAGAGCGCTATTAATGCTCACTCTTTATTGGTTGTCGCGAATTATTGGAATAAAATTATCATTAAAAAGATGGTTACTTTTGGTCGTGTTTTTTGTGCTAATTACAACGCCAATGAGTATTTTAAGTGCTAGTTTCTGGTTGTCTTTTTATGCGGTTTGTTTGATTTTTTTATTATTATGGCGTTTTTTGTCTGTTCTAAATATTGCAAAAAACACGAAAAAGGAAAAAATCATAGTATTTATTAAAAGCCTTGTGATTTTGCAACTCGGCTTATCGTTACTACTTACCCCTATTACACTTTTGTTTTATCAACAACTTTCTTTAGTCGCCTTTTTTGCTAATATTTTTGCGGTACCGTGGATGAGTTTTACTGCAATACCGCTAAGTTTATCAGCGATAATTTTTTTACCTTTTAGTGAGACGTTGTCGATTTGGTTATTTCATTGGTGTTTAAATACGCTAGCAATATTATGGCAATGGTTGTCTTTTCTTGCCTTGCAACCATGGGCGTTGCAGTCTTTCTCTAGGTTACAGATACTCGTTATTTCATTAATCGTGCTCATTTTTGCGTATTATTTTTTTATACACATTAAAGGCAAATATTATAGTTTTTATTTCCTACCTTTTATTTTTGTAATAATGATTAACAAATTTTGGTTTAAATCGTCAGATTGGCAAGTAACCGTTTTAGATGTCGGTCATGGCTTAGCTGTTGTTATTGAACGCGATGGTCATGTTATTTTGTATGACACTGGTGCTAAGTATCCCAGTGGTTTTAATTTTGCGGATGCCGCAATTTTACCCTTTTTACAGCAACGCGGCATTAAAGAAATAGATAAAGTGATTATTAGTCATAATGATAATGATCACTTGGGCGGTTTAACCGTTTTACAGCAAAAAATACCTATAAATGAAATTATTTACAATCAACAATTAGATAACAGGAACAATGAAAAAAGTTTAACGCTAGCTGAAAATGAAAAATTAGAGAGTCCCACTAAACATCATCACTGTTTGCGAGGGCAAAGATTTAGTTGGCAAAAATTAACGTTTGAGCAAATATGGCCAACAACGGTTGTTGCCAATAATAATGATGACTCTTGTATTATACGTATATCTGATGGTGATTTTAGTATACTGTTTACTGGAGATGCCTCAAAAAAAGTAGAAAAAGTACTACTCCATCATAAACTAGATATTTCTGCCAATGTACTAATCGCTCCCCATCATGGTTCTAAAAGCTCATCGAGTGAACCATTTTTACAAGCCGTTAATCCGCAATACGCCATTTTTAGTAGTGGTTATTTAAATCGTTGGCACATGCCTGTTTCGTCGGTGTTATTAACTTATCATCGACACTATATTAAAACGTATAACACCGCAGATGATGGCATGATCCAAGTAATATTTTCTAACAAAGAGATTAAATTAAATACTTACAGAGATGATTACTTCCCTTATTGGTTTGCTAACTAGTTATCAGACAAGTAAAATACGTTAGATCGAATTTTTAAACGGCTAACTATAGAGAAATTAATGTCGACAGATGCATTCTCAACAAATACGCTCCTAATAGAGACTACGTGGCAAACTTTTAAACGCTTATTATCGTATGCTAGCCCCTATAAATTAGGGTTTGTAGCAGCGATTATAGGCATGCTGGGTTATGCGGCAATTGATGTGTATTTTTTCTCTAAACTGCCACCTTTAATAGACGAAGGCTTATCAGGTAAAAATCCTAGTTTTATGAAATGGGCCCCTGTGTTTGTTGTTGTTATGTTTATTTGTCGAGGTGTTTTTCATTTTCTGGGTAACTATTGTTTAGCTTGGGTGGGAAATCATGTCGTAGCCAATTTACGACAAAATTTATTCGAGCACATTATGTCAATGCCAGTAGCCTTCCATGATCAAGAATCAACGGGAGCACTTATTTCAAAAGTAACGTTTGATACTGAACAAGTATTACAAGCCACCAGTAATTCAATTTTAACGCTTATTCAGCAAGGCGCTTTTGTGCTTGGTTTAGTCGGTATTATGTTTTATAACTCTTGGCAGTTATCGATAATATTTTTATTAATTGTACCTGTGGTTGCCGGTATTGTTACTTATGTGTCTAAACGTTTTCGGGCGGTCAGTAAAAATATTCAAAGTGCCATGGGCGAAGTAACAAGTACTGCAGAACAAACCTTTAATGCCCACAAAGTTGTGCTAACCTTTGGCGGACAAAAACGCGAAAATGACCGTTTTAAAAAAATAAATAATCGTAACCGTCAACAACGCATGAAAATGGTAGCAACCCAAGCGACAAGCGTACCTATTATTCAAATTATTGCCTCTTTTGCCTTAGCCTTTGTACTTTATGTGGCGAATACGCCAGAAATGAAAGCAACAATTTCTCCTGGTGTATTTATCGGTATCATTTCGTATATGACGATGTTGCTTAGACCATTGAAATTATTAACCAATGTTAATAGTGAATTTCAAAAAGGTATGGCGGCATGTATGAGTGTTTTTTCAGTTTTAGATCAAGCTACTGAACCAGATAAGGGAACGAAAGTAATTACTCGTGGCTACGGAAAAATTGATTTTAAAGCGGTTACGTTTAATTATCACACTAAAAATAACTGTGAGAACGAAAATGAAAATGAAAAAAATGCGTTAACTAATGTTTCATTTACCGCTATGCCAGGTGAAACCGTTGCTTTTGTTGGACGTTCAGGCAGCGGAAAGTCAACCATGACATCATTATTGTTACGTTTTTATAGTGCAACAGACGGCGAAGTTTGTATTGATGATGAAAATATTGAACAGTATAAATTAGCTGATTTACGCAAGCAGTTTGCTTATGTTTCTCAACAAGTGGTGTTATTTAACGACACCATTGCTAACAATATTGCTTATGGTAACCCTAATGCTAGCCAAGCTGAAATTGTTGCCGCGGCAAAAAGCGCTCACGTTTTAGAATTTGCCAACCTTTTACCTAATGGTTTAGAGACTAATATTGGTGAAAACGGTGGTACGCTTTCGGGGGGGCAACGCCAACGTATAGCTATTGCTCGTGCATTATTATGTGATGCACCTATTCTTATTTTAGATGAAGCGACCAGTGCCTTAGATACTGAATCAGAGCGCCATATTCAAGATGCTTTACAGATTTTACAGAAAAACCGTACTAGCATTGTTATAGCTCACCGTTTATCTACCATTGAAAGTGCAGATAAAATTATAGTGTTAGAGCAAGGTAAGATGGTGGAGCAGGGCAACCATCAAGCGTTACTTACTAAAGGCGGTGCGTATGCACAATTACATAATTATCAATTTGGTGAGCACTAAGGAAACTAATGCGGTTAATAGAGCAATTATGGTTTAAAGCGCCCCAAGTTAATATGCTGAAAGCCTTATTTACTAAATTGTTGTTATTACTATTATTACCATTAAGCGCTATTTTTTGGCTTATTAGCACACTACGTCGTAAAGCTTATCAATGGGGCGTTTTTACACAAATACAACTTAGTGTGCCGGTTATTGTTGTCGGTAATATTAGTGTGGGTGGTAATGGTAAAACGCCAGTGGTGTTGTGGCTTATACAACGATGCAAAACATTAGGTTTTACTGTGGGCGTTATTAGTAGAGGTTATGGCGGTAAAGCAAAGCATTATCCGTTAATACTTGATGAAAATACAAATACGGCAGAAGCGGGCGACGAACCTGTAATGATTTATCAACGTACTGGTGTGAAAATTGCCGTTGGCAGTAACCGTATTGCCAGTGCAGAGCAATTAATTAATCAAGGTTGTGATATTATTATCAGCGATGATGGCTTGCAACATTATCGTTTAGGGCGAACCATTGAGCTTGCGATAGTTGATGGTAAGCGTTGCTTTGGTAATCAATATCTCATACCCGCGGGCCCTTTGCGTGAAGGTTTGTGGCGTTTAAAAACGGTTGATCATATTATCGTTAATGGTGATAAAAATATCTTTGCGCTAACTACAGATTTAAGTAAAAAGTTAAAAACGATTGAAATGACACTAAAAGCAAGTTATTTCGTTAATATGGTTACCGCAGAACGGTTATCAATTGAACAATTTTTACAGGAACACAGCAAAGTTAATGCTATTGCGGGTATTGGTGCTCCGCAACGATTTTTTGATACTTTAAGCGCTAATCGCTTTAACCTTGAAAAACAAAAAGCCTTTGTTGATCATTATGTTTATAAAGTAGAAGATTTTGCTGGCTTTAGTGTTGAAAGCCCTTTAATAATGACCGAAAAAGATGCGGTGAAATGCCAAAGTTTTGCGAAAAATCATTGGTGGTATTTAGCGGTAGATGCAGAGTTTAACGATCAAGATAGTATGAGTTTGTTAACCCAAATAAGTGCATTAAAAAATACAATTAACTGATATTTAAAAGTAATAAAACGCACATTTAATAAAAATACATTTTAACCAGAACATATTAATAAGAACAAAGAGAAAAATTATGGCTTTTGATACAAAATTAATGGAAATTTTAGCGTGCCCAGTATGTAAAGGTAAGCTTGATTATGACAAAGAACAGCAAGAATTAATCTGTAAATTTGATCGTCTTGCTTACAAAATTGACAACGACATTCCAGTATTGCTAGAAACTGAAGCTCGCCGTATCAGCATTGAAGATTAGTTTTTGTTACAGCAATAAATTAAAAACTTAAATTCAAGATCTAAATTCAAGTAAAGATAAATCATGATAAATTTCACTGTAGTTATACCCGCCCGTTATGAATCGTCTCGTTTACCAGGCAAAGTACTTGCCGATATTAATGGTAAACCAATGATCCAATGGGTGGTTGAAAAAGCGCAATTAAGTGGTGCCAGTAAAGTGATTGTGGCCACCGATAATGAGCAAGTTGCCATGGTTGTTGAAGATTTTGGTGGTGAAGTGTGCCGTACGCGCAGTGATCATCAATCGGGTACTGAACGGTTGGCTGAAGTGATGGAAAAATATCAATTTAGCGACGATCAAATTATTGTTAATGTGCAAGGTGATGAACCCTTTATTCCGCCTGAAAATATTATCCAAGTTGCTCAAAACCTGTTTAATCAGCAAAAGAGTAGCCAGCAGGCTCGTATGGCAACGTTAGCTATTAAAATATCATCGGTTGCTGAAGCATTAAATGCCAATGCTGTAAAAGTATTAACGGATAAAAACGGTTATGCTTTATATTTTTCCCGTGCGACTATTCCTTATGATCGTAATCGTTTTTTAAATAACGACACCATTAATGAAATTGGTGATTATTATCTTCGACATGTTGGTATTTATGCTTATCGTGCTGGTTTTATTAAAGATTATATTCAGTGGCCTGCCAGTGAGTTAGAACATATTGAAGCACTTGAACAGCTAAGGGTATTATTTCAAGGGGAGAAAATTCATGTTGCAGTCGCTAACTCAAATGTTCCTGTTGAAGGTGTCGATACCCCTGAAGATCTTGAAAAAGCGCGTGTATATGCATTAACCCTTTAATGAGTATTTTCTACCTTTATATTTCACCGCTTAACCGATAAATTAACGCTTTTTATAAAACTATTTTATCTGTTAAGTTTTCATTAAGTTTTTCCTGTTTAAATATTTATATTCTAATGATTAGGATTAAACAGGAAAATAAATATGACATTTTTGAAGTATAAAAATTTAGTAATAAAATTATCAGCAACTATTCTCCTTATTGCTGTTTCTGGCTGCAGTTCTTTAGGAGTTCAACCTTGGCAACGTAATTTACTCGCGCAAAAAGAAATGGCGCTTAATAGCTCTCCTGTTGATACTAAACTTGATGATCATATCTATTTTAGTAAAGAAGCTTCAAGCGGTGGACGCAGTTTTGGTGGTGGAGGTTGCGGATGCAATTAATTCAATCATCATTAAAAAAATGTTTAACCTCTGCTACTTGTGCATTACTTGGCGCAACAGGAACAGCTCAAGCTAGTACATTATCTGATTGGAATTTTGATACAGCACTCATGTATTATGGCGAAACTAATCGAGTGAGCGCTGCAGAGGGCATACTTGATGCCAGTAAAACTTATGACAACGGTAATATTTTAAGTGTTGGCTTTGTTGTCGACTCTTTAACGGGAGCGTCTGCTAATGGAGCAGTAGCTCAACCAACGGCTCAAACTTTTACAACAGCATCAGGAAAAATACAGTCGCCATCAAAGCAAAGTGATATTCCACTTGATTCTGGTTTTAAAGATACTCGTGCACAATCATCCATACAATTTACTCAACCCTTATTTGAAAATAATACCTTAAGTTTAGGTGGCTATTTTTCTAAAGAATCAGATTACTTATCAGTAGGTTTAAACAGTAATTGGGCCATAGATTTTAATAATAAGAACTCCACTTTATCGTTTGGTGTTGCATCATCTTATGACCAAGTTAAACCCAATGGAGGCATTCATGATCCATTATCGTTAAGACCGATAAATCTCTCGCTCACTGTTAATACGGGCGATGATGGTGAAGGCGATGGTATTGATTGGAATGATAGCCAAGTTCAACCTGCTAATGGTGGCATTATTGCGACATCAGATAATAAAACCAATAATGATATTTTATTAGGTTTTACGCAGGTTATTAATAAACGAATGTTGATGCAGTTTAATTACTCTTATTCAGCGGTAAGTGGCTATATGAACGATCCGTATAAAATTTTAAGTGTTATTAATACGAATGGCGAAACGCAAGAATACCGTTATGAAAACAGACCAGATAGTAGGAAAAAACAGGCCTTTTTTGTACAAAGTAAGTACCATTTTGATCGCGGTGTAATGGATTTGTCTTATCGTTATATGACCGATGATTGGAAAATAAAGTCGAGTACTTTTGATTTTCATTATCACTTTATGCTGCCACATGGTTTTTCAATTGAGCCGCATATACGTTATTACACGCAAAAGGCAGCTGAATTTTATCAGCCCTACTTAAATAACAATGAACCATTACCGACTTATGCGAGTGCTGATTATCGTTTAGGTGCCTTAGATACTTATACGTTAGGCGTTAAAGTTGGATTACCTCAAAGGCATGGTGAGCAATTGTCGTTTAGGCTTGAATATTATAAGCAATCGGTAGGCAGTGCAGGGTTTACTCAGCCAGGTATTTTAGCGACTGAACCAGTGTTTCAAGGAATTGATGCTGTGATTGCTCAGGTAAGTTACTCTTTTTGATAACTTAACTAAAGATGTAAACAAGAAAATTTGATCCTCGCTTGCTGTTATTCGTATCGTAGCAAGCAGAGGATTTACTTTTTCGCTGATATTTTTTCAGCAGTTACCGCTAAAGTTTTTGTTAGTATTTTATCTAATTCGTTAGCGAAATTTTGTTTGTCGGTTTGGCTAATTGCAGGGGGACCACCTGTTTGAACACCACTGGCGCGCATCGTGTCCATAAAATCGCGAATATTCAATCGACTTTTTATATTATGTTCAGTATAAAGTTCACCGCGGGGATTCAACGCCTGCCCACCATTTTCTAATACTTCGGCGGCAAGGGGGATGTCTGCGGTTATCACTAAATCACCCACGTTCAAACGTTTTACAATTTCATCATCGGCAACATCAAAACCAGAGCTAACTTGTAATAATGAAATATTACGTGCAGGCGGTATGCGCATGGAGTGGTTAGCGACAAGTGTCATTTCAAAATTAGTCCGTTGTGCGGCGCGAAATAGAATTTCTTTAATCACCACAGGACACGCATCAGCGTCTACCCATATTTTCATCTTTTAATAGCCTTGTTTTTAAAACCTTGCTATTTTCTGCATTAACAACAAACAACACAAGCATTTCTTTGCGTGAACCCTGCATCGTTAACAACAATTAAACCGCAATATCGACAAATTTGGCAAACGGTACAGGCGATCCCAACAGGTAAAGTCGCCAGTTACGGACAAATTGCTGATCTAGCGGGTTTACCTGGTCGAGCCAGATTAGTGGGTAAAGCACTCGGTTATGTGCCTAAAAATGGTTGGCAAGGAAAAAATGTACCATGGCATCGAGTGATTAACTCACAAGGAAAAATATCTTTGCCTGTAGGTAGCGCAGGTTTTGAATTACAAAAGCAATTATTGCAAGATGAACAGGTGGTTGTGATTGGCGCACGAATAAAATTAAACAAATTTTTGTGGCAGCCAAACTTAAGTGAGTTGTTGTTTACTTTACAGTTTTAGCTGGATTTTAATGAGTATGGCATTTTACTTTATGTTATATTGACAGGCTAACATGATATTTTACTCCCTAATAAAAAAAGAATAAAAATGGAAATAAAAAAATGCATACAGCTTTAATCACTAATGACGCTACAGTGTTAGGTATCCTAATGTTAATGCTTGGCGCAGTATTTTATACCGCACATAGTTCTAAATCTCATTGGAAAAAGTTTTATGCCGTTGTGCCTTCGGTGCTGGTTTGTTATTTTTTACCATCATTACTAAATACCTTCGGTGTAATTAATGGTGATGAATCTAAATTATATTTTGTTGCATCGCGATATTTACTACCAGCCTGTTTGGTTTTATTAACATTAAGTGTTGATTTAAAAGCAATAGCAAAATTGGGCTCAAAAGCTGTTATCTTATTTTTAACCGGTACTATTGGTATTGTTATTGGTGGTCCTATTGCTTTATTAATAATGTCTGTTTTTGATCCTAGTATATTAGGCGTACAAGGACCCGAAGCAGTGTGGCGGGGGATGACAACGGTTGCTGGCAGTTGGATTGGTGGTGGCGCTAACCAAGCAGCGATGAAAGAAATTTATGGTGCAGGCGATAAAATATTTTCAGCGATGATCACTGTTGATGTTATTGTTGCAAACTTATGGATGGCAGTTTTATTAATAATGGCGGCAAAAGCGGATGTTATTGATAAAAAATCAGGGGCCGATACCTCAGCGATAACCGCCTTAAAAGACAAAGTAGAATTATTTCGTGCAAAACATGAACGCGTACCTACCTTAACGGATATTATGCTTATTTTAGCGGTGGGATTTGGTGTAACCGGCTGTGCCCACTTATTTGCTGATATAGTGACTCCATTTTTTATTGAAAATTACCCTTTATCGGCACGTTTTAGTTTTCATAGTAAATTCTTTTGGATGATTATTTTTGCGACGACAATAGGCATAGCGTTTTCATTTACAGGTATACGTAAACTTGAAGGTGTTGGCGCGTCTAAAATAGGTTCCGCCTTTCTTTACGTGTTAATTGCCACCATAGGCATGCACATGGATGTCACGATGATTGCAGAATCACCAGAATATTTTGTTATCGGATTAATTTGGATGCTAATTCACGCCAGTTTGATGTTATTTGTTGCTAAAATGATTAAAGCTCCACTTTTTTATATGGCCGTTGGTAGTCAAGCGAATGTTGGTGGTGCTGCATCGGCACCTGTCGTTGCTTCAGCCTTTCATCCTAGTTTAGCGCCTGTTGGGGTATTATTGGCTGTTTTAGGTTATACCTTAGGTACTTACATGGCATGGTTTTGTGGACAAATATTACAATCTATTAATTAACACTATTTTTAAATTGAGAAAAAAATGAGTTTATCATCTATAAAGTTAGCTAATTTTGATGTTGCTAACGACCAACCTTTTGTTTTATTTGGCGGCATGAATGTGCTTGAATCGCGCGATCTTGCGATGCATATTGCCGAGTATTATGTTGAAGTAACGCAAAAATTAAATATCCCTTACGTATTTAAGGCTTCATTTGATAAAGCCAATCGCTCTTCAGTACATACTTATCGTGGCCCAGGTTTAGACGAAGGGCTAAAAATATTTGAAGAAATAAAAAGCACCTTTAACGTGCCTATTATTACGGATGTACACGAACCTTACCAAGCACAACCCGTAAGTGAAGTGGTAGATGTAATTCAACTACCTGCTTTTTTAGCTCGGCAAACTGATTTAGTGGTGGCGATGGCAAAAACTAACGCCATTATTAATGTTAAAAAACCGCAATTTTTAGCAGCGCATGAAATGAAGCATATTATTAATAAATTTGCTGAGGCAGGTAACGACAAAGTTATTTTGTGTGAGCGCGGCAGTTGTTACGGTTACAACAATCTTGTAGTCGATATGCTCGCCATGGACGAGATGAAAGCTTATGCGCCGGTTATTTTTGATGCGACTCATGCCTTACAAAAACCCGGTGGCCGCAGTGACTCTGCCGATGGTCGTCGAGCGCAAGCCGTACAACTTGCTCGCTCTGGTATGGCGCTGGGTATTGCAGGTTTATTTATTGAAGCACATCCGGATCCGGATAATGCTAAATGCGATGGTCCTTGTGCATTACCACTAGATAAACTATCGGCCTATTTAGAACAAATGAAAGCAGTTGACGAGTTGGTTAAAAGCTTTACACCGATAGTTACCGCATAAAATAACTTTTTATTCGCTATATTTTGAAGAGTCATCCTTTTTATTTTTAGGGCAAGAAATTCCCATATTTCTTGCCTTAAAAACATAGTAAAAGGGGAAAATAATTGTTGTTTAAAATAGAGAAGAAAGAGCAAAAGCTAAAGGTTTTTTGTTCCTTGTTTAACAGCTTACGTGTTTTTGTTTATATATGACTTGAAGCCTTTTATATAATTCATTACTTAGGTTACGAAGACCTTCTTCATTAGGGTAATACTTTAGGGCTCGGTGATGGCCTAAATCTGATGGGATATCATCTAATGACTGAGTAATAGGGATAACAGTTTTACCTAAAGTGTGTGCGATACCTGTTTCGTACATGACGTTTGGGTTCTTACCAGTAAAATCAACAATTACGACTTTAGAACAAAATATTAAATCGAATATATCTTGTATAAAAGTTGAGTTATCCCAAATATCATCCGCTCTCAAACACTCTAAACTCATATATTCAGCAACTCTTGTTATCGCAGAATAAGTGCCATTGTAACTAGCATTGAACGGCATCATTACTGATATCAGTTTTTCGTTAAGCTTCTTAGCTGGAACTTGAAACACACTGGGCTTAAAGGTTATAACCTTTTTAGTTGGTATTTCTTCAAAAGAGGTTGAAACAAACTCACCATTTGCAGGAAGTAGTCTTGATGTACCGTTAGCCTGTACAGAAATGGTTAGATCATTTGTTTTTAAACATGAACTAATAGCTTCTATAGCTTTATCTCCATCAACTTTGTTATCGAAGAGAAAGTGATCTGGATGAAGTAAATATTCTATAACTTTTACCATTTCAGGTGATGGCATATTGTCAGGTGATTGCTTCTTATTTAATTCATCCAGAACCTCTCTAACCCATACTCTTCGAGTTGAGCCGTCATGGATATAATCGAGGTCTAAATCAACGAAGAACCTAGTTAAATATGAAGAACTTCTATAAGGAAAAAATTGAAAAGGCATATCTCCGCATATCATTTCTGATATTTTGGAAATTGCTGCGGCTCCGATCTGCATATTTGCACTCCATTTGAAAAAACACGTAACAGCCTTTTTTAGTTGAAATGATCCATGTTTCAATACAGATAATTTCTTTGTTTATGATACTAAGAGCAATATCTATTACTGTCAATAATCACTTAATTTATAACTAAAAAAGCTGTGGTTAAATGTCATAAATCCCTAAAAGCCTTACTTAAAATTTTAGAATGGTGTTTGCGTTAAAGTTTTAACCGTTATCCATTATGGTAATTGTACGGGTAGCGAGCTTGTATGTTTTACTTGGTGAAGAACAAATAAGGTTTGCGCGTCTTTAATTTCAGGGAATGTTCTTAAGGTTTTTAAAATGAAATGTGATAATTCTTTATTATTTCTGGCGACGACTTTCATTAGGTGATCGTAAGAACCAGAAAGCGAATAGCATTCTAAAATAAACGGATGCGCGCAAACGGCGGTTTTAAATTTATCAAAAGCGGCTTCGTTATTTTGATTTATGCTTACTTGCACAAATGCCGTTACGCCAAAACCGGCTTCTTCCGCATCGAGTATGGCTGTATAGCCTTTAATTACACCATTTTCTTCAAGGCTTTTAGTTCGGCGCAAACAGGTAGATTCAGACATATTTGTTGCCTTGGCTAACTCGACCATTGGCATGCGTCCATTGTTTTGCAGCTGGGTAAGTATATTTTTATCTTGAGCGCTAAGCATGACGGAATTCTTCGTAAAATTACATTAAATTGAAGAATACCACCATATATCGTTTGGTTAAAGCGAACTATGGTGGGTAACGTCACAAATTTTACGCTAAAATTTATCCAACATTTAGTTACTAATAGATAAAAACATGTCAGAAAAAAAATTTTACCATGTCGGAGAACTGAGTTCCGAGCAGCCTACAAAAACTCAATATGAATCTGCAAAATTTGCCAAGGCGCGTCATCCTGAACCCTATCGCTTTGAAGTTAACTTAAGTGCCGAAGCGGGTAATATGCAAAGCAAAACGGGTGTGGTTTCGGTTAACATTCCAGGATTTAGCCCTGTAAAATTATATTGCGATGAGCAGCCACCCGTTGGTGAAGATACTGCACCACCACCTTTGGCGTTCTTTGCTGCGGGTATTGGCTTTTGTTTAATGACACATTTAACCGATATTCTTAACGCCCGTAAAATTCAGGTGGATAGCCTCAAACTTGAGCAGCGCATTGTCTTTAGAACGAATCTTGGGCACATGCGTGAGCACGGTTATATGACAGAGGGAGGATGTGATTTGGTTGAGACGCATGTAATTATTGAGAGTCCAGAGCCAGAAGAAAAGATTAAAGATCTTCTCAATGAAGCGGAAAATGGTTGTATGGCGCATTATGCACTTAGAAACCCTATTCCATGGTCAACACGGCTTGTATATAACGGCAAGGAAGCGATTAACCGCTCTGGTGATTAAAATTATTTGTATATTTAACAAAAAAATACCACTGCGGCTAGGTTGGGAGCGCCGCAGTGGTATAGATAAACTATTATCTAAAAACTGTATCGTTAAAGCATTATGCTAAATCAGTAAAAAGATCACTCAGCAATATCTGCCATTTTAACCGTTTTTTGTTGGCGTTCAGCTTTTGCAACGTTTTGTTTAGTTAGTGAATTACCAACAGTAAATTCAGTTTGTACTGGTGTTAATTGTAGACTAAGCATAGTTGCTGTAATGCTTTGTAAAGCTTGTTGGTTAAGTTCTACTTTGTTTAGCAACTCAACTTTTTCAAGTTGTGTTTTAGGTAATTCAGCAGCACGAACGGTTGCGCTACTTAAAAACAAAGTGACTAATAATGTTAAGCAAAGGGTTGTAAATACTGATAATATGTTAATTGATTTCATTATGGTGTTGCCTTTTTAATCCAAATATATTTTAAACGTCATTTTCCATATAGATGTTTTTTTGGACTGCTTACTTTTTTAGGAGTGTTGCTCTGTTAACACTCTTGTTTATCCCAAGAATTCAATTTTATTTCCTGGAAGAATGTCGCCTTTCATCTACGGGACTAATAATACCTATTTACTAGCAATTATTAAAATGACGAATTATAATGTTTTGCATTAGAAAAACTAATGTGAAATTGTTATTCGTTTTTTATGCATAATTAGGATTGTTTGTGGCTAATCGACTTCCCCCATTAAATGCGCTACGCGCCTTTGAAGCCTCAGCTCGGCAGCTTAGCTTCACAAAAGCGGCAGATGAATTATTTGTAACACAAGCTGCAATTAGTCATCAAATAAAAGCATTGGAAGAGCATTTAGGCATAAAACTATTTATGCGAAAAAATCGTTCATTATTATTATCAGAAGAAGGTCAATCCTACTATTTAGACATTAAAGATATTTTTAATGCGCTAAATGAAGCGACCGAAAAATTATTAGCGCGTGGAGCTAAAGGGGCAATTACCGTAAGTATGCAACCAAGTTTTGCTATTCAATGGTTAGTACCACGCTTAAATGCATTTAATCAATTGCATCCTGAAATTGATGTTAGGATAAAAGCGGTTGACCAATCTGATAATTCATTAACTGGCGATGTGGATGTTGCTATTTATTACGGACGAGGAAGATGGAGTGATGTTCATGCTGAAAAGCTTCACACAGAATATTTTATTCCGGTGTGCTCGCCTTTATTGTTACAAGGTCAAAAACCGTTAAATTCGGTGGCAGATTTAGCTCAACATACTTTATTGCACGATACTTCCAGACGTTATTGGAAGCGATGGTTTAAAGAAGTTGGGGTCAAAGGGGCGAACGTGAATCACGGTGCTATTTTCAGCCATGCGTCTATGGTACTTCAAGCAGCAATTTATAGACAAGGTATTGCTTTAGTTAATAGTGTGCTCGCTAAACCCGATATTGATGCTGGGCGATTAATCGTGCCATTTGAACATTCATTAGTGTCCAAAAGTAGTTTTTATATTGTTTGTCGAGAAGAGCAAGCTGAGATTGGTAAAATCGCGTCTTTTAGGGAGTGGGTGTTAGATACCGTAAGCGCTGAAGAAGATATTTTTAATGAATAGTTTTTTGATTTCACAAGCCGATAATGCAATAGCAAATTTTGTTTTTGCTCATGGTGCTGGTGCGGATATGCACCATGAATTTATGAACCAAGTTACCCAGTTATTAGTTGATGAGCGGATAAATGTTATTCGTTTTAATTTTCCATACATGGTTAAACGCGAATGCGATGGTAAACGATATCCCCCCGATCGAATGCCAAAATTATTACTTGCTTATGAAGAAGTGCTAAAGCATATTTTAGAAGAAAAAATAACGGAAATAATAGCGCCTAATTTACCTTTATTTATTGGTGGTAAGTCAATGGGGGGAAGAGTCGCTGCAAATTTATTGCAGAGTGCTGAGTTTGATAAAGTGAGTAAAAATGTTTTGGGTTTAGTTTGCTTAGGCTATCCTTTTCATCCACAAAAACAGCCCGACAAACTGCGTCTTACCCCTTTAGTTAACGGCACTAAACAGACGTTAATTATTCAAGGCGATAGGGATGCATTGGGTAATAAAGACGAGGTACTCAATTATCAATTACCTCGTCATTGTCAATGTCTATTTCTTGAAGATGGTGACCACAGCTTTAAACCGCGGGTAAAATCAGGTTTTACTCATATGCAACATATTCATAGTGCCGTTAAAAAAATAGTGAACTTTATTTATGAGCTTAAATATTAAATCATCAAGTTTTATAGTAATGCATTACCGCTTTTTATTTTTTTTTGCAGGGATCAGTGGTGCATTTTCAGTATTGTTTTCAGCTTGGCTTGCACATGCTGGTAGTGCGCTAGTTGTTGAGGATCAGCGACGTTTAATTATCGCTTTAGCGATGCAATTTATTCATACTTTGGTTTTAGTAATTGTTTTAGTTTGGATGAGAATTGATCATCAAATCGATGAAAATCAAGTTAAAGAAAAAAACGTAGGAATGTACTTTAACAAATTTTTATTATTTACCGCTTACTGTTTTGTTATTGGTCTTTTATGCTTTAGTGGTGTTTTATATCTCAAAACGTTCCATCTAGCGGGCTTTTTAGGTAAACTAGCGCCTTTTGGCGGTAGCACTCTAGCATTGGGCTGGTTAATGCTTGCCATATCAGCGCAGCTGAGGAAATAGTTATAAATGACCGCAATTGTTTTGTATTGTCGCCCTGGATTTGAAAAAGAATGTGGTGCAGAAATTCAAGAAAAAGCCGCTTGGAATGAGATTTACGGTTATTTAGAGCTGACCAAAAAGCAGGGTATAGTATTTTTTCATTTGCATAATGTAGATGATGCTGAAGTTTTGTTGCAAAAGTTGCCTTTAAAGCGATTGATTTTTACCCGACAATGGTTTGCTAGCGTCACTGGAAAAATTGAATTGCCTGAGTATAATCGCGTTGAAGCGATTAGCGAAGCATTAGGCAACGAATGGCAATACAGTGATTTACGCATGGAAACGCCTGATACTAATGATGGTAAAGCATTATCAAAATTTTGTCGTAAACTTTCAGTGCCTTTGCGCCAAGCATTAAGAAAAACCAAAGTTTTAACTGAAAAAGGTGATAACGATGGTGTAAATTTACATGCGTTATTTTTAAGTGGTCAGCAAGTTATTCTGGGTTATTCGTTTACACATAATAGCTCTGAGCATGTTATGGGTATTCCACGCTTAAAATTTCCATCGCAATCACCAAGTCGTTCAACATTAAAATTAGACGAAGCTTTTCTTCATTTTATTCCTAAAAACGAACGTGAAGAACGTTTAACCTCAGGCCTACGCGCCGTTGATTTAGGTGCCGCTCCTGGCGGTTGGACTTATCAACTCGTTCGTCGAGGTATGATGGTAACCTCTATTGATAATGGCCCAATGGCTGAGTCATTAATGGAAACAGGGCAGGTAAAGCATTATATGGTTGATGGTTTTAAATATACGCCAATGAAACAAAACGTGTATTGGTTAGTGTGTGATATGATTGAAAAACCTTCTCGCGTTGCTAAATGGTTATTGTAAAGAAGCCATGTTTAATTTGAAACTACCCATGAAAGGGCGTTATCAAGAAGTACAAAAAGATTTGCAGCTAATTAAAGACTTGTTTGCTCAAAATCATGTTAAATATGAAATATATGCAAAACATTTATACTATGATCGTGAAGAAGTCACTGTACACGCGCGCTTATTGTCGCTAATTCCTAAGAAAGATTAATCAATTTATTCTATGAATATCGTTTGTTCTGAGCATAAAAAAACCGACAAGTTGTCGGTTTTTTTAGTTTGAGAAAAAGCATCTTTACAAACGTTCTAATACCGCTTCAGTAAAGTCAGTAGTACCATGAGTACCGCCCAAATCACCGGTAGTACGATCGCCAGTTGCAATAACATCAGTGATCGCAGCTCTAATTTTTTCGGCTTTATCGCCCATGCCTAAATATTCAAGCATTTGTATCGCGGCAAGCATAACAGAGGTTGGGTTTGCTAAGTTTTTACCCGCTATATCAGGAGCACTACCATGAACAGCTTCGAAAATAGCACAATCTTCACCAATGTTAGCACCCGGTGCCATACCTAAACCACCCACTAAACCAGCACATAAATCAGATAAAATATCACCGAAGAGGTTTGTGGTTACAATTACGTCAAATTGTTCAGGGTTCATAACTAATTGCATACAACAGTTATCTACAATCATTTCGTTTGATTCAATCTCAGGGTAACGTTGAGCTACTTCACGAGCTACTTTTAAAAATAACCCCGAGGTTGATTTTAAAATATTAGCTTTATGAATGGCTGTGATTTTTTTACGACCTTCTTTACGTGCTGTTTCATAAGCAAATACTAAAATGCGTTCAGCACCTTCACGTGTAATCAAACTCATTGCTTCAGCAGAATTACCGTCTTCAGAAGTTGTTTGTCCTAACCCTGAGTACATACCTTCAGTATTTTCACGTACAGTTAAAATATCAATATTATCGTAACGCGCTTTAGTACCCTTAAATGATAAAACCGGACGTAAATTAGCGTAAAGTTTAAAATGTTTACGTAAGGTAACATTAATTGAAGTAAAACCTTCACCAACAGGAGTTGTTAATGGTCCCTTTAAAGTGATTTTATTTTTTTCGATTAAAGATAATGTTTCTTCTGGTACTAGTTCGCCATGCTTTTCTAAGGCGGTTAAACCAGCATCAGCAAATTCATAATTAAAATTACAACCTGCTTTATCAAGTACTTGTAGCGCTGCGTCGATAATACTTGGGCCGATCCCGTCGCCAGGAATAACGGTTATAGTTTGTTTGGTCATTAAAAATCACCTTTTAAAAAATGGGGTTAGCTATCGATATTATTCGGGAAATAGAATTGTTAACGATAAAAATAGCAGTAAACGTTGATTATACCACTTATTATTCGTTTTATAATGTAAAGTCGTTATGTAATTAGAAGTGAAAGTTTACGTTAATATCATCAAAAACTATTTGTTTATATTTGGTATTTATTAATCTCATTGACATAAAACCAATAAAATCTAATAGTTGTATGATTGTTGCTATAAATTTGAGAATGTTTTATTACATAATAAAACATTCTCAGTAAAGACTATTTTAAGCAATGATATTCATTATTTTATCGATTGATACTCTTCAATAGCACTATGACCGAGCGCATTAAGGATGTTATTTTTGAATAACAATGCCGTACATTCTTCTTCTGTTGTAATGCCGTCAGATTTTACATGTTGGGTTCGGTAAAACATTAATTGGTATTGATTCGAATTGAATTTTTTTGCTTCAGTGATGTCAGGGCTACCTAAATCTAGAATAACTTGATCAAAGGTGAGTTGATCTAATTTTACCTTAGCTATGTATTGTTTGTTAAACGCTTCTCTATCTTCCCATTGCATATTCGTTGGGCTGTCATCGTAAAAAGTGACGACCAGTGCAACAAAAATTCCGTAAGCTATTAGAGCGATGGCAACGAGAGAGATAACTTTTTTATTCATGTTTATAAGGTCATATTCTTGAGCATTAAATAATGCTGATATTATTAGTACAAAATTCAGTTTTGGCTAGTAAAAAATTATTTATTTCATTTTATCAATATATAAGTAGTAAAACTTACTATTTAACAACAAACAATACAAAGTGTTTCAAAAAAAACATCTTGAAACACTTTGTATTTCAAATAAAAACTAATGAAATTGAAAACAATAGTTTACGAAAAATGATATTTAGAATATTTTTGTTATTTATTAATTGGTTACGTTCGAAAATTACAGGAGCGTAACGTTTTTTTTATATTTATATAAAAGTTGAAATTTTATATGTAATAGGCACTATATACATTGTTGCATTTTGTAACAGATAAAATAATATCTATAGGGAGCTCCACATTGAAATTTTATAAAAAGAATTTAACCGCATTAGCGGTTGTAAGTGCATTAAGCTTTTCAGCTAGTGTTTTGGCTGATACAGGGAGTTTAAAAGTAAGGATTGTTGATATCAATGGTAAGCCAGTAGTTGGTGCCATTGTCAAAGCACAAACGTCTGAGAGTTTAACCAAGCGTAGTGCAGTTACTGATTCAGACGGTTTTGTACGTCTACCAAGTCTAGATCCATCTCGTAAGTACGTAATTGATGTTAATGGTCAAGGTTTTACTACTATTCATCGTGAAAATATTAAAGTTGAATCAGGTAAAAGTTATTCTTTAAATTATACTGTAGGTAATGAGGATTTAGAAAAAATACAAGTACATGGTACCTATAATACAGCACAAGTTGATGTAACTAGCTCAACTGTGGGTATGGATGTAACACTTGATTTAACAGAGTCTTTGCCTACTGGACGTAATTATCAATCTTATTTGCAACTAGCTGCAGGCACTAAACCATCCGCTGGAGGTAATCCTTCATCTAAAGCTGGTGTTAACTATGCTGATAGTGGTGGTAGTGTGGGAGCATCTACAGATAACGTATATTATCTTGACGGTATTAATGTAACGGATAACTCAACAGGTACTTTTGGTGCAAACATTAATTCTGAGATAATTCAAGAACAACAAATATTGACAGGTGGTATTCCTGCTGAATTTGCAGGTGGTACTGGCTTAGTTTCACGCGTTGTAACTAAATCAGGTGGTAATGAATTTAGTGGCTCTGTTAACTATTATTTTCAGTCTGATAGTTTAGTAGCTAATAATAAACATTTAGCCCAAAATGGGTTTTCTACTTATGATACTGCTTTTACTTTAGGTGGTCCGATCATTAAAGATGCATTATGGTTTTTTGTTTCATACCAGAAAAAACATAAAACTACTGATGTAACTAATCCGGAAACTAATGAATTACAACGCTCTGTAGATGATGATTCTGATTTAGGCTTTGCTAAAATAACATGGCAACCTACTGATGATGATAAATTAGTTTTTAGTTATATTGGTGATCCTCGAGATATTAGTGGCTCAACACTTTCATCAACAGCGAATAATCGAGATCGAGCTTCTAAAGAAGGTGGTGATAATTATAAATTTGATTACACTCACGCATGGGATGAGTTAACCATTAATTTCCAAATGGCGCGCCATGAAAGTGAAATATCAAGAATATCAGCGGATAAATCAAGTCGAAATGATTTAGCATTTTTAACGGGTAGCCCTAAGAATTCTGATTTATTTAAAGGTGGTCGTGGTAGTGATGCTCTTAGATTTCGTAATCGTGATGAATTTCACCTTAATTTAGAATATTATTACGACACTGATGATTATGGAACTCATACTATAAAAACTGGCTTTGGTTATGTTGTAAATGATAATAAGCAGAATACCGTTTATACTGGATCAGATATGGCTCAGTATACATCTATAGCTGCACAAGATGCTGGTGCAACCTTAGATACTTATACGGGCTCAAGCGATTGGATTGGAACAACTGATGTTTCTGGCGATGATTATGCTCGTATTTTAACCGCGATTGATTCAAGTTCAGATAGGGGTTATTACCTAGGTTTATTAGATGCTAATGGAGATGGTTCTATTTCCACTACTGAATTAGGTGCAGCTCAATTCAATAATACTGCCGGTAACCCAAATGGTGATGTAAACGCTTATCGTATTGCGATGACTCAAACTGCTCCTGTTAAAATGCAATTAAAAGGTAAAACGTTCTTCATTCAAGATTCATGGAATTATGAAGACTTAACGATTAATGCTGGTATTCGTACTGAAAAGTGGGAACATTTCTCATCAGAAGGCGATAAAATTGCTTCTTTTGATTGGGATATTGCACCACGTTTAAGTGTTGTTTATGACATTAATGGCGATGGTGACAGTAAAGTATGGGGTTTTGCAGGACGTTATTACGATCCTATTAGAACCGATATGACAAGTTTTGCTGGTAACTTAACGGGTCCTATCCGTGAAGAACAAATTGCTCTAGGTGATAAGTGGTTAACTTTCCGTACTCGTGGTGGCACAACAACTCAAGATGCATTTTTCTCACCAACAACTAAAACGCCTTATACTGATCAATTTATTTTAGGTTATGCGAAAACTATAGCTGAAAATATTGGTGTTGAGGTAACTTATACTCAATCTAAAACACAAGATATTATGGAAGATTATGATTTAGGTCTTTATGCTGAAGCATTAGAGGGTACTGATTATTATTTGCCTTATTCATATTTTGGCTATACCGAGAACCCTGGTTCTAACTATGTTATAGGCACATTAAAAGGCGGTAAACGTGAGTATAAGGGTGTTGAAGTTACATTAAAACGCTACCGTTCAGATAACTGGCAAGCATATGCATCATTCACTTATAATGATGCTACAGGTAACACTAATTCTGATGGTAACGCTGATGTTCAAGGCGATATTGTTTGGTTAGATCCGCGTGCACCAGGTCAATCTGGACCACAACCAGGTAATGTTAAATATTTATTTAAAATGTATGGTTCATATACATTTAGTAATAATATTGAAGTTGGTGCTGTTTACAACTGGAACTCTGGTACTTTATATAATAAAGCGCAAAGTGTTTATGGCCGATACATTCCATTGCGTGTAGATACTGCTTATGAAGATGGTGGCGTCACAACTCGTTGGTTACAAGACGGCCTACTTGGTTCAGAATCAACGCCATCTTACGGTATATTAGATTTACGTGTTAAATATACCCATGACTTCAACGGTTATGAAGGCGAAATATTCTTAGATATTAATAACGTATTGAATAACCAAGCTACACAAACAGAAATGGCTTTGGTTAATGGGGATGGTACTTATGAGTTTGGTCAAGGAAATACTTGGGAACAGCCTCGTCGTTTCTATTTAGGTGCTCGTATGAAATTTTAAGTAGTAATAATATTATTTAAATAATTATATTACTCCATAAATGTAAAGCGCCTCGGTAAAATGAGGCGTTTTTTTTATTGGATAGCAAGGGCTTATCTTGATCTGGCATCTGATCTTTTAACGTTTATCCATACGTTAAAATAAATATAACTAATACCAATCAGATTATTTAAGCACCCAAATCAATCCAGCTTCTCATACACATTAATTTTACCCGCTCTAAATCACTAACAAAGCTATTTCAAGCATCACAACATGAATTAACGATATCTTCATATCCATCAAAGCACTTATTCGCCAGCTCATTTTGACATAATCATTGCCAAACCTGCTCTACAGGGTTTAGTTCAGGGGAGTATGCTGGCAACCTGACCAATGTAATATTATCAAAAGAAAGTGCTGTATCATTGGTATGCCAACCAGCACCGTCCATTATAACAACCGCATGCCTTCCTTCTTTTGTAGTTTGTGATATTTGCTTTAAATGCTGTCTCATGGCGTCTTTATTTACATAAGGCGTTACTATTGCTTCTGTTGCCCCTGTCGCTGGACAAATAGCGCCAAACAGATAGGCATATTGAAATTGTTGCTGTTTTGCAGCCCTAGGTCGTGAGCCTTTTTCAGCACATAATATTGTCGTTGTATTTTGCTGACCAAACCTCGCCTCGTCTTGAAACCAAATATCTACGTTAGATCTATCATGATCCATTGGGATCATTTTAATTTTGAATTTTTTTAAGATCGTCTTGATTTTCTTGTGATTGCTTAGGGGGTTTAGAACGACTGGTTATCCAAGAAAAGTTCAATGAATTTAATAATCTATAAATATTATCTAAACAATATGTGACATCAAATTCTTCTTTAATATAATGGACGAGTGATTTTCCAGTAAGACGACCACCATTTGGCTTGATGCTATTTTGTGTTACATATTCTTTAAATGTCGTCAGTTGCTCTGCGGTCAAATGACAAGGTCGCCCTGTTCGAAGTTGTTCTTTTAATCCATCAAGTCCATTTTCATAGAATTTTTTAGCCCAATCATTTACAGCTTTACGGCTAATTTTTAAGTAGATAGCGGCTTGTGTCCTGTCTGCACCATCTTTGATGTGTGAAAGAGCTAACAAGCGAATACGCATTCTACCATTCGTTTCTTTAGCGATAAGAGATTTAAAATCGATTGATCTCATCTTCCTTGAAGTTGTTTTTGGGAAATATATTTCATACCCCTATTAGATCACAAATTTAGTCTGATTGGTATTACTTCAGACTCATTTCATATTGGACAAGGCTGGAACTGTCAAATTAAGTTAATTTAAATTAACCTGTATAGCGAGAGAGAAAGGCAGAGTTTGATTATATTTGTAACTTAACTTGGCTAAGTGCTAGGTTTATTAGATAACCGTATATCTTTCAAATTAAACCCTAAAGGAATATCCTTTTTTAAACACAGTAATTGGCGGCTTAATTCAATTTGAGCTAGATTATCGTTTAATTTTTTATGTAATGATGCTTTGAGGTTTTCTGCCGCTAAAACTTTTGCAAGAGATGAATATTCATTAATTAGCTGCGAAGCTGTTACTGGACCAATAGAAGGGACTCCTGGGATTTTATTCGTATTGTCACCTGTAAGCGTCCAAAGATCGATTAATTGACTTGGTTTTACCTTAAATTTATCGATAACATATTGCTCGTCTAGATAACGACGGTTGAAATAATCATAAACACGAATGTTAGGGCTAATTAACCTGAGATCTGGATAAGCACAGAGTCTTTTTAGGTTGCCATTAGCGCAAATTCACATGGCAACAGCTTAATACGTGGCTTTTGTTTTTTTAAGCAGTAAGCCACTATTCCTGAAATTAA